>ERZ832973.458-NODE-458-length-49688-cov-23.883888_pt1 | contig 49688 bp, 40 predicted proteins | sample MGYA00519950_ERZ832973 | MGnify/ENA primary metagenome ERZ832973 (study PRJEB31850, sample SAMEA3708734) | human gut metagenome | biome: human gut; feature: human-associated habitat; material: faeces | place: China | collected 2014 ... | reverse complement strand
GTGCAGGGACAGTTGATTTTGGTAGATGGAGGTTTCTCCTTAGTATAAAAGAAAGACACCCGCAAAAAGGTGTCTTTTCATTTGTTAATTTTTCAAGCTTTGAATTGGCGCAGGAATTTTTCCTTTACGATGAATCATAACAGAACAATCTGTCTGATTGATATTCATAACAGGACCACTTCCTAATAAACCACCAAATTCTAATTCATCGCCAACCTGTTTTCCGATTGCCGGAATCACACGTACAGCGGTTGTTTTTGAGTTAACCATACCAATCGCTGCCTCATCCGCAATGATACCAGAAATAATTTCTGGTTTGGTTTCTCCAGGAATGACAATCATATCCAGACCTACAGAACATACAGCAGTCATTGCTTCCAGTTTTTCCATACATAAGGTACCTTTTCTGGCAGCAGCAATCATTCCAGCATCTTCACTGACAGGAATAAATGCACCAGATAAACCACCAACAGTACTACTAGCCATGACACCGCCTTTTTTCACTGCATCATTCAGCATTGCCAAACACGCTGTTGTACCATAAGCACCACAGCCTTCAAGTCCCATTTCTTCAAGGATATAAGCAACACTGTCACCGATGGCAGGTGTTGGCGCCAAAGACAAGTCAACGATACCAAAAGGTACGCCTAAACGTTCACTGGCAAGAGATCCTACCAATTGTCCCATACGGGTAATCTTAAATGCGGTTTTCTTGATGATATCCGCAATTTCATTCATCGGAATATCCTTAGGTGCTTTAGCAAGTGCTGCACGAACAACACCAGGTCCACTGACACCAACATTGATCACACAGTCAGCTTCCCCTACACCATGGAATGCACCTGCCATAAATGGATTGTCATCCGGTGCATTACAGAATACTACCAGTTTTGCACAGCCAAGAGAATCTGCATCTTTTGTATATTCTGCTGTCTCTTTGACGATTTCACCCATGAGACGTACAGCATCCATATTGATACCTGTCTTGGTAGAACCAAGGTTTACAGAGCTGCAGACGCGCTCCGTGCAGGCGAGTGCCTGTGGAATGGAACGGATCAGCAGTTCATCCGCAGCTGTCATACCTTTGCTTACCAATGCGGAATATCCGCCAATGAAATTGACACCTACTTCTGCTGCCACACGGTCTAAGGTCTGTGCGATTGTCACATAATCTTCCGGCTTTTTGCAGGCAGCTGCACCGATCATGGCGATCGGAGTTACAGAAATTCGTTTGTTTACGATCGGGATACTGTAACGGTTTTCGATTGTTTTTCCTGTTTTTACCAAATCTTTTGCCAGAGTAGTGATTTTATTATAAATATTCTGATTTACTTTATCCAGATCAGAATCAATACAGTCTAATAAACTGATTCCCAGTGTAATGGTACGAACATCCAGGTTTTCCTGCTCGATCATCTTGTTCGTCTCATTTACTTCAAACATATTTATCATTGGTCGTAATCTCCTTTTCCAGTGTTTTCTTAGATACGGTGCATCATATCAAAAATTTCTTCTCTCTGGCATCTGATCTTTACGCCAATTTCTTCGCCAAGCTGCTCTAATTCTTTTACGCAGTCTGCAAATGGTTTTGCTGAGCTGCTCATATCCACGATCATCATCATATTAAAGAAATCCTGTACAATTGTCTGGGAAATATCCAGTACGTTGATACTGTTACTTGCAAGGTAGGTGCATACTTTTGCAATGATACCTACGGTGTCTTTTCCTACTACTGTGATAATTGTTTTGTCTGTTGTCTTTTCCATTGTGTTCTCGCGCATATGCGCTCTCCTCTCTCAAAATTACGGTCACAAAAAGATATTATCTCGTGATTTCATCACTCAATAATTTCGCCGTTCGTCAAGAGTGAGCAAGCTCCCTCTGACTCTCTTGCGCTCATTATATCCTGACTAATTCAGAAACCTCATCCCGCTTGGCAACTACCATCGGAAAATCACTTCCCTTGTAGGGATTTTCTCCCATAGTCACTTCCATACGGACGGTCTCCCATGCAAGCTGCGGATAATTATTCTCTTTGCTCAAATGACCTAAAATCACTTTTTTAAACCCGTCATGCAATACTTTACCAAGCAGCTGCCCGGACAGGTCATTGGACAAATGTCCCCGGTCTCCAAGAATTCTCCGTTTTAACTGATACGGATACGTTCCTGCCTGCAACATATGTACATCATGATTGGCTTCTAACAATAATACATCCAATCCCTGCAATTTGTCTACAATATAATTATCATATTTTCCAAGATCTGTGATAATTCCCATGGATTTATCACCCTGATACATCATATATGCCACCGGTTCCGCCGCATCATGGGACGTCGGTACCGGGGAAATCCTCATATCCCCGATGGTAAAATCCTCTTCCGGATGAATCACACGAAACAGGGATTCATCCACTTTTCCGATAGCTGATTTTTCTTTTATGGCATCAATGGTTCCCTGTGTGGCATACATAGGAAGTCCATATTTCCTTGCCAGGACTCCAAGACTTTTGATGTGGTCAGAATGCTCATGAGTTACAAGAATCCCGTCCATCTCTGCCGTTTTCAGTCCGATCTCATTGAGTCCGGCTTCAATCCGTTTGCCGCTGATTCCGGCATCCACAAGGACATGACAGTGATCCGTACCTGCATAAATACAGTTTCCGCTGCTGCCGCTTGCTATACTACATAATTCCATTTATTCCTCCGTTGTCTGACGTTTCTGTACTTTTTCTACCTGACGTGCTTTCATTAATACATCAATCTGGCCGAATGCATCTTCCGGCAGGTGATTATTGTCAATTTCTTCTCTGCATACTTCCCGATAAGTACTCTCCGAAAGCTGGCTGGCAAAAATATTGTCAATTTTTTCATCGGAATACCCACGATTTAACTTCAATCGTTCTCTCCGATTTTTCTCAGAAGTATAAATATACCACAGTTCGTCACAAATTTCATCATAATGTTCTTCAATCAGCAGTGCCGCTTCCAGAATCAGCACTTCATGATTCTGTGCCGCACGCTCCCGGTTCATTTCATCAATAACATACTGCTTTACCGCCGGATGTACGATGTTGTTTAGTGCAATCCGTTTCTCCTCATCGGAAAACAAGACCTGTGCCATCCTTTTTCGGTCAATCTGACCATCTGCTTCAAATACCTGATCCTTTGCAAACAATTCCTGCAACTTCCGATAACAGTCTGTGCCCGGCTCCATCAGATCATGGGCAATTTCATCGGCCAGCATAACACGGCATGGATAATTGCTTTCAAGGTAGGTCAGAATTGCTGTTTTTCCGGCGCCAACACCGCCTGTAATTCCTATAAAATGCATATCATTGTATGTTAATTCAGAGTTGTCATATCCGTTTTGATACAGCAACTCTGAATATTTCCTTTCTGAAAAAAATGATTTCCTGACATTCATGGCAAATGCATGTGAGACCCGGTGCGTGATTCCGTGCAACATAAACTGACATATCTCCTCAGAATCACTACACATCCTCGCTGATCAGTGGGCTTCAAACCAGTTTCTGCCAGACTGTACATCAACTTCCAGCGTTACAGCCAGATCTGCGGCATGACGCATTTCCTCTGCCAGAAGTGTTTTTACATACTCTTCTTCGTCGGCTGCTGCCTCGATCAGAAGTTCATCGTGCACCTGCAGGATCAGTTTTGATTTTAACTGTTCCCGATCCAGGCGCTGTTTTACCCGGATCATCGCAATCTTGATAATATCCGCTGCTGTTCCCTGGATCGGAGAGTTCATAGCAATTCGTTCACCAAAAGAACGCTGCATAAAATTGCTTGATGCCAGTTCCGGGACAGGTCTGCGTCTGCCAAACATCGTCTCTGCATAGCCTTTTTCTTTTGCGTCAGTTACCAGTCGGTCGAGAAATATCTTGATGCCCGGATAGGTTTCAAAGTAGCTTGCGATATAACCTTCTGCTTCTTTTCGTGTAATACTCAGATCCTGACTCAGACCGAAGGAACTGATACCATACACGATACCAAAATTTACCGCTTTTGCATTTCGTCTCTGAAGATCTGTCACTTCTTCCAGCGGTGTATGGAACACCTGGGAAGCAGTGATTCGGTGAATATCTTCTGCATGCTGATAAGCTGCGATCAGGTTCTGATCCCCGGACATATGCGCCAGCACACGCAGCTCAATCTGAGAATAGTCCGCATCGATAAATACATACCCTTCTTTTGGCACAAAAACCTTTCGGATCAGACGACCAAGTTCCATTCGGATCGGGATATTCTGCAGATTCGGCTCTGTGCTGCTGATACGCCCTGTTGCTGTAATCGTCTGATTAAAGGTACTGTGAATCCGTCCGTCAGAAGCGATACACAGTGCCAGTCCGTCCGCATAAGTGGATTTCAGTTTTGTCAGCTGACGATACTCCAGAATCTCTGATACAATCGGATAATCCGGCGCCAGACGTTCCAGTACATCCGCAGCGGTAGAGTATCCGGTTTTTGTTTTCTTACCGTTTGGCATCTGCAATTTTTCAAACAGAATAACACCCAGCTGTTTCGGAGAATTGATATTAAACGTCTCTCCTGCCTTTTCATAAATGGAAGTCTCCAGTTCCGAGATTCTGCCAGTAAGCTGTGCACCATACGCTTCCAGTTCTGCCTTTTCTGCGCGGACACCTTCTTTTTCCATATCTGCCAGCACATATACCAGCGGCATTTCAATCTCATCGTACAGTTTTTTCATACCGTGGTCTTCTAACTGTTCCAGCAACTGATTTTTCGCCGCAATGCAGGTATAAGCCTCATAGCAAGCCAGCAATTCCAATACTTCAGGCTTCTCGTCTGCCGCTTTTTTTATCTTTAACTTTCCAAGCAGATCCAGCTTAGACGGCACCATCAGTCCCAGAATATCTCTTGCAAGGTCATCGTAAGTATACTCATTTTTCAACGGATTCAATAAGTATGTGGCGATGCTGGTGTCAATGCAATTTTTTGTCTCCGGTACACGGACATGCTTCAATAATCCTTTCAAATCAGGCGTTATAAGTGTATCCAGTCCGTCACAAAGTTTCTGGACCTGTTCTTCCAGATATCCTTCTGTCACAAATCCGCCGCAGGTCAGATAAACAACGTTCTGATTGCTTTTTGCCACTGCCAGACCATACACAGTTCCTGCCTCTTCAAAGAAAGACACTGCCGCCTCTTTTGCAGTAAATCCGTCAAAAAAGTTCTGAATCTCATCCAGTTCATGATATACATGGAAATACTGTTCCAGATCATTTTGCTGTGACATATCATCCGAAAATCGTGTCAGCATGTTTTTAAATTCCAGACGTTTCATATATACATATGCTTCCGGTGTGTAGAGATCTGTCAGTTTTGCTGCTTCCAGATCAAATTCAATCGGTGCATGTACTTCAATGGTAGCCAGTGTCTTGCTCATCTGCGCCATATCATAGTGCTCTTCCAGATTAGTTTTCGCACGTTTTGGTGTAATTTCTTCCAGATGTGCATAGGCATTTTCAATGCTCTTGTAAGCAACGATCAGATTCGTAGCAGTCTTCTCTCCGATACCCGGAACACCCGGAATATTGTCGGAACTGTCACCCATCAGAGCCTTCACATCGATAAATTCCTTTGGTGTAACCTGATAACGTTCCACTACATCAGCTGCATAATAATCTTCGATCTCCGTACCGGTTCGTTTTGTCTTAGGGATCCGGATTTTTACTTTTTCCGTAGCAAGCTGCAGCAGATCACGGTCACCGGAAATAATACTGACATCCATGCCCTGTACTTCTGCCATACCTGCAATCGTTCCAAGCAGATCATCTGCCTCATACCCCGGCATTTCCACGATTTTGATGCCCATGGCCTGCAAAACTTCCTTCATGACAGGCACCTGCTCCCGCAATTCCTGAGCCATCGGTTTTCTCGTTCCTTTATAGGCGTCAAACATCTGATGGCGGAACGTCGGCTCGCTTCGGTCAAAAGCCACTGTCAGATAATCCGGTTTCTCCTCATCCAGAATCTTGAACATAATATTTAAAAATCCATATACTGCATTCGTATGCAGTCCTTCCGAATTCGTCAACAGCGGAACTCCGAAAAAGGCACGGTTTAAAATACTATGTCCATCAATCAGTACGATTTTTTTACTCATACTAAATCTCCCTTGTGTACTCTTTGAGCCATTCACGCTCATCATCATTCAGATACGGAGATATTTTTTTCCATACCGTTTTATGATATGCATTCAGCATTTTTTTCTCACGGCAGGTCATCTCATCCGGATCGATTCCATCCAGATCGATCGGAGCATAAGTAATATTTTCAAACTGCATGAACTGACCATATTCATTTTTTTCTGCTTTCACACAAATCAGCTCATTCTCGGTACGGATGCCGTACTCACCTTCCAGATATACACCCGGCTCGTCCGTAGTGATCATACCTTCTTCCAGTCTGCCGCTGTCATTGCGCTCTGCAACGACTCTCCAACGGAAGCCGTTCGGTCCCTCATGTACATTTAAGATATGTCCGACACCATGTCCGGTTCCGCATTTATAATCAATCCCCATCTCCCATAATGGTCCACGACTTAAAATGTCTAAATTTAATCCGCTGCATCCATACAGGAATTTTGCATTTGCAAGGTTCAGATTAGATCTGCAAACTGTTGTAAAATGCAGTTTCTGTTTGTCAGTCAAAGGTCCAAGTACAAAGGTTCTTGTAATATCTGTCGTTCCCTCGTAGTAATGTCCGCCGGAATCTACCAGTAAAAATCCTTCCGGTTTTAACTCTGCTGCTGTCTCTTCTTTTGCAGAATAGTGCATCATAGCTGCATTTGCGCCATAAGCACTGATATTGTCAAAACTCAGGTCCAGGAAATTCTCCTGCTCGGCACGCAAGCTGTCCAGATATTTTCCTGCAGTATACTCTGTGATATATTCTTTTCCGACATGTGTCTTTAACCAGTACATAAATTTGGTTACAGCCACACCATCTTTTAAGTGTGCGATTCTTGTATTTTTTAACTCTGTTGCATTTTTGATGGCTTTCATACGCTCGGATGGATTCAGGTCATCTACAACTTTTAATCCTTCCGGAAATGCCATACGGATACGATAATTGATGGTATGTTCGTCCATCAGCATTACTTTGTCTGCTGCAAGTTTTGCTGCTGCATCGTATATCTCATCATAAGCACAAACAGTAATATCATTGTCTGCCAGATAAGCTCGTACTTCATCAGTCAGTGTCTCTGCATGGATAAACAGTGTGCAGGCATCTTCCTCGATCATCAGAAAAGATAAAAATACCGGCACATGGGAAATGTCGTTTCCACGCAGGTTTAAAATCCATGCAATATCATACAGAGAGCTGATCAGATGTACCTGTGCACCTTTCTCTTTCATTACTTCACGGATTCTTCCTAATTTGGAGGCTGTGGTCTCTCCGCTGTATTCATCGGTTAAAATCCATACTTTCTCTGTCGGAAGCTGTGGTCTGTCTGTCCAGATCTCGTTTACCAGATCTTTTGCAACGAACAGACTTCCCTGCTTTTTCTCAGCAATTTTCGCATATGTTGCTCCATCTGCGCTGGAAAGAACTCTTCCGTCAAATCCGATCACACCGCCCTGTGGAAGTTTATCCTCTACAAACTCTTTTACAGTTGGTACGCCTTCCTCAGACATGCGGTACAGGGTGATGGTGCTGCCTGCAAGCTGCTGCTCAGCCTGAATAAAGTAACGTCCATCTGTCCACAGACCTGCTTCTGTCAATGTCACTACCAGTGTTCCTGCAGATCCTGTAAAACCGCTCATATAAGAACGTGATTTGAAATATTCACCGACATACTCTGACTGGTGAAAATCTGCGGTCGGAATCATGTAGATATCCATGTTGTTTTCTTTCATTTTTTCCCGCAAAACTGCGAGTTTTTCCTGAATTGTCATATTATCTATCCTCCATGTTACTTATAATTTTTATCTTATACTCATAGCAATCTGGCTGAGCAGATTTTTATGAGATATTAGTGTTAGTAAAAAGTCAACGGTTCTGAATCAAAAAAATGACTGTGATCTGCCGGAAAAAATCCGATTTTTGCATTCGGGTATTTTTCCTGTAATGGTTTCTGATAGCCTTCCAGATACAGTTTTCCAAGGTGCATTTCTGTCACCAGATCCGTATCCGAAACATCCAGACACTGTTTTACCAGTTCCAGCCGATGACTTACCTCACAAAAGGGATGTCCGATGGCATGCAAACCCATGACCACCTGGATCTCATTTACGTTTTCCGGAATCACCGGTTCATGCGCTGCGGGGAATTTAATCGGCATATGCTTTGATCCGTCTGCCTCTACCAATACAATATCTGCAAACTCACAGGCCTGCTTATAAATTTCTTCTGGCAGTGATGCAATTTTCCTTTCTTTCACCGGACTTCCACAGATACAAACATGCTGTTTTTCCAATTGCTGTCGGATATCTTCCAGATTTTCGGATAAAACCATGCCCGGTTCCAGCCCCATATGAGTTGTCGTTGTGACCAGAACGTTTTTTCCCTGCTGCACATATTCTCTTGTAAGATTTTTGATCCGGCTTGTCTTGCCGCCGGCGCCCACAATTGCAATTACATACATTGTGTATCACCTTTTTCTAATTGCTGTTTTAATACAAAATATGCTTCCACGACACCACCTGCAATACATCTTGCTTTATCCGAAATCGTAAAACAATTCTCGTATTCGTTCAGTCGTGGATCAATATCTGCTATCTTAAAGCCTTTGGTAACCGGATATCCTTCCCGGATCAGTCCACGGAGTAAACCGGACAGACTTGCCGGAACTTCTGTCCGCATTCCGTCCGCGCCTTCAACCCATGCGATCGGCTGTCCTTCCTCAACAATATCCGTAATTTTTGCAATGTTGTGCAAAATTCCAGCCACCGGAGCATGAATGACGCGTTCTGCCGCATAGCCGCCAATTATTCCCGGAACACCAGTGTTTGCAATGGCTTTCCCTTCATAAATGACTCTGCCAAGTTTATGACCACGCATGGTTTCAACAACAGCATCACAATCCTGACCTGCTGTAAATCCCGGTCCAAGCGCAATCGTGATTGGTGCCATATCGCGTGTGGTTCCAAGATTCTTTTTGGCAAGAATTGCATCTACCACTGCCACCGGTTTGAATCGTTTCAAACAGTTTCCATTCGGGTCAATGAGCATCGTCAGCTTATCTTCCTTCAGAAAACGCTCCGCTTCGTCTTCATCCTTCGCCAGAAAACACTCCATATCCTCTACTTTGGAATGACCTTCATATACTGCCTCACTGAATGCCACATTTCTGCGGATTGCAGATGGATGCGCAATCTCCAATATTAATACCGAAAAACCGCATTTTTTCAATTTATAAATCGTTCCGGTTGCAATATCTCCACCACCACGAACGACAATCAGATTTTTCATACTAACCTCACATTTCTTCCCTCTGATTTTCATCCTTTCTATCTTATCACAAAATCGACAGATATGAAATAAAGAGATACACCATTTTCATGATATATCTCTTTATTTTCCAAATATCGTATATTTGCTGCTATCGATTCTGTTCTCACAATTCTTGATTTATCCGTATTATTATGCCTCAACAGCCTCTTTTACGATAAACTCAAGTGCCTGTTTGGAAAGGATATCCTCTGCAACCATAGCTACTCCACGCTCACCCATCATCTCACGCAGCTGCTCTGCCGGCATCTGATAAGACATTGCCATTGCAGCGATTGTCTGATCTACATCCTCGTCTGTATAGGAAAATCCTTCTGCTTTTGCAATCTCCTGTAAAACAGCCTGTCCTTTTAACATGGAAAGGGCATCTTTTGCCGCATACTCCTCAAACTGCTCTTCGCTTAATCCATTATACTGCAAATACTGCTCGAATGTATTTCCTGCATTGCGAAGCTGTGCAAGAAGATTGTTTTTAAGCTGTTCTTTACGCTCGTCGATGAATTCCTGCGGAACTTCGATTTCAGAAGCTTCTACGATCTGCTCCAGAACTTTGTTTTCTTTCTCCATATCTGCCTGATTCTGTTTGAAATCATGGATTGATTTCTTTACAAACTCCTCAAACTCTGCAACGGTTTTGCACTGAGAGATTTTCTGAACTACTTCATCAGAAAGTTCCGGAACAAAGCTGCTGCGGACACCTTTTACTGTAACTTTGAATGTAGCTTCTTTTCCTGCAAACTCTGCTGCATGATAATCTTCCGGAAATGTAACAACAACATCTACGTTGTCATCTTTTTTTACGCCTACTAACTGATCTTCAAATCCCGGAATGAATGTATTGGAACCAAGTTTTAATGGGAAATCTGTACCGTCTCCACCTGCAAATGCTTCTCCGTCGATGTAACCAACAAAGTCAATGACTGCCTCATCGCCAAGTTCCGCTGCACCGTCTTTGTCCTGAGTCGTTACCGCATACTGTCTTGCACGCTCCAGTTCTGCTTTTACTTCTTCCTCCGTAATGATAATCTCTGCTTTTTTTACCTCTACTCCTTTATAATTTCCAAGAGTAACCTGAATTTTTTTCTCGCTCATCGCTTCCTCCAAAAGTATTTTCATTTTTCAAAATCATTTTTGACTTTGAATGTACGTTTTTTCTGATCAGTTTTTGGCTTTGCCCAGATTCTCATTCTCCAGATTGAAAAGGATCTGCCTGTATTTTTTCAGCCAAATCTTATTCTGATTCATACTTTTCCAAGTATACGATATTTTGCAGCACATTTCCATCACTTTATGATTTTTTCACATATTTCGTCACTATATTCTACGTTTTTGGCTATTTTTCCTGAATAAACATCAGGAAAAATCCAACCATCAGTAAAAAACTGGAAAACCAGATTGTTTGCAGGTTAAAAACTGGAATCAGAATACTGCCAATACCTGCTCCAAATGCAAATAAAATAATGATTCCAAAATAATGAAAAGCTTTGTACAGAATCTGGCGATTATGTGACTGACGATAGGCACAGAGTGCTTCCATTCCGCTGCGGATATTTCCAATACACATGGTGCTTGCAAATGCATAACTGTCAACTTTACGAAACGTCTGTACCTGCATGGCACAGGAAAATGAGACGAAAGCATTTGCCACCAGATCCATTTTCCCCGGTAAAAATCCAACAAGAAATAACATGCTCATTTCTATCAGTATGACAATCTGCCTCCAGTGAATTCGGCCTATATTCTGAAAATGCTGACGAATTTCAGTTGCCGCCGCAACACCAAACATAAAAGACAGTACCGGCATCAGATATCGCATAACATCTGCCCAGTTTCCCGCAAAAATATGCTGGCTGAGCAGCACAATATTACCGGTTTGTGCATTTGCAAATACATGTCCTCTTGAAATATAAGTATACATATCCTGCAAACCACCGGACACGGAAAGAAAAGCTGCTGTCAGAAACGATTCCGACATTTGCTTTTTCGAACAATAATGCATCCGTAATTTTTTCATGTTTCCTCCTAATCCAAATCATCAGGTACAATAACGAAATGTTTCCCAAACCAAAATCATCAGGTACAATAACGAAATGTTTTATCTGTAAGAATTCTGGCAAATATCAACCCTAACGGTAACGCAAAAATAATCAGAAGAGCTGATGCAAACCAGGAAGAGGCTGCTGACAGATCCATGTTTCCCAGATTATAAACTGCTTTATACAGATACAGTCCCGGAACCATGATTACAATCGATGGAACCGTAATGGAAATTCTTGGATATCCAACCATTCTTTTCAACGCAGACGCCAGAACTCCTGCAGCAACTGCCCCGGCAAATGCAGCCACCGGCGCCGGGACAGAAGTGATATCCAGCATTTCCAGTCGCAGCGTATTAGATACAGCTCCTATTATTCCAGCCGCAACAGCAAGTTTCCATGGACTGTTGAACATAACAGAAAATCCGAATACACCGCCAAAGCTTGCGCAGATACGCAACACAATCCACTGCCAGAGTCCAAGGCTCATCGTAGTAAATGACAGCGGTTTTAACCCCAGTACCATCGCCAGAACCCAGGCTGTCATAGTCGCAACCGATATAATAATAACGGAATACATCATCCGTTCCATTCCGGATCGCAAATCCAGTTTTGCCAGATCAATCCCACTGGTAATAAAAGGGAATCCCGGTATGATAAAAAGCATGGCACAGATATATCCTGCCTCGTGCTCCACTTTTACAGCAAAGCAGATCTCCAGTAATTTCAGCATAACAGAATAAGAAAGACATGCTGCTGATATTGACACAATAATGCACAAAAACAGCGTATAATGATGTTTCGAAAGCTTACACCGGATATAATTGCCAATTCCTGCACCGGCAAAAGCACACAGCATCTCAATGGGGCCACCGCCAAGCAGAAATGTAAAACAGGCACAGGCCAATGCTGCTGCGACTGCCAGTGTAACAGGTGAATACAATCCATGTATTTCTTCTATCTTATCAAGTATCGTATGTATTTCTTCACAGCTTTTTGTAATTTCCCGTTCTTTAAAATGCATCACAAACTTTTCCAAGCGGTTCAGTTTCGATGTATTTACCCCCGTATTCGTCAGGCATAACGACTGACTGAATGCATCATTTCCATCAAAACAGGTATAATTGATTGACATCAGTCCGATATCCACGGTACATGTCATATCCAGCAAAGCCGACAGCTCATTCATGGAACTGCGCACACGCCAGGCACCTGTCCCACATGACAACATCATAAGTCCAACTCTCCCAACGACAGATGCCTTAGCCGGAAGGTCAGCGTCGACAATCGTTTTTTCTTCGGATTTATCCGCATATTTATGCCATAAAATATCCATATGATTCTTTTTTACAATACTCTGATCATTGAATGTCCACATACAATGCACTCCCACTGAGATAAATTTGTTATTACTCACCACTTATAGAAGTAAAACACTGTTATCTGATTACAAATCCAGACTGTCCGCACCAGCTACCCGTATCATCTGTTCTCTGCAAGACAGCACAAGTCCGTCGATCATACTTAAATGCTGAAGCATTCTGTTTTCAAACTGATGGATAGGTAACAGTACCCCAAGTTCATCAAAAGATTTTCCAGCCTTACTTCCGGTTTCCTGTCCATAATAAACAATTGCAGAATACGCTGCTTTCTGAATCTCCTGAAAAGTATTCCAGACCACATCATAAGCCTGAGCCTCGGAAAGATGTAATTTTTTCGTATCTGGCATAGCATATAAAATCAGGATACCCCGTTCCCTTTTTTCCTTTTTTTCCTCGATATTCATATGTTCCGTATAGTACCTGACCATATCATATCCGTCTGCCAGATATAGTTTCGAACGTGGAGCTGCCACATGCGCCTGATAGATTTCCAGAAATTTCTTATATTCATGTCTGGAAACAACGGATTGCTTTGTATTCAATACTTTTCCATTGATATCTGTCAACAGAACCGGATTTTCCCCTGTTTTTCCATGAAATCTCTTTGGAATCAGATAAGCTTCCTTCAGCAGATCAAACATGCTGCGATTACACAATTCCAGCAGAACCGCACTGACATCACCATTTTCATATGCTTTTAACATAACTTCTGCAAAATGTCCCGGATCAGAATCTATAAAACGATTATCATCACACAGATGGTTATAAAATGTCTCACTGAGACGTTCACATGCATCCCTGGATGCCAGAATGCGTGAAAACATTTTCTCAACTTCCTCTTCTCTTGGTAAAACAAGTGACATACAATCATCTCCTATTCATTTTTTATGACAGTTGTTTTTTCTATTCAAGTCGATTATAATAGGAAATCAGCAATCAGTAAAAGATATTATTGACATGCTTATTATAATATTTTGATATATCTGTTTCCGTCATCAACTATCATTTTTACAGGAGATTTCATTATGAATGTAAATTTTGAATATTACAAAATTTTTTATTATGTAGCCAGATACTGTAATTTTACGAAAGCAGCACATGCACTCCACAACAGTCAGCCAAATATTACGCGGGCCATGAATGCTCTGGAGCAGGAAATCCAGTGCACATTATTTGTGCGCACCAACCGAGGCGTACAGTTGACACCGGAAGGCCAGCAGCTTTATGTACGTGTATCGGCTGCCATGACACAATTGCAGGCTGCGGAAGATGAACTGACGAAAAGTGCAAGTCTGGAATATGGCAGCATTTCAATCGGTGCCAGTGAAATCGCTTTGAATATCTATCTTCTGCATCGATTACGTCAGTTTCATATAGATTATCCAAAAGTACGGCTAAAAATTGCAAATCATTCTACACCGCAGGCTATTCAATCTCTCAAAAGCGGTGAAATTGATTTCGCAGTTGTGACAACTCCATTGACCGTTACTTCACCGCTGATTCAGGTAAATTTGCAGCCTTTTCAGGATATCCTTGTCGGAGGAACTACCTTCCGTCCTCTTCAGCAAAAAATTTTATCGATTTCTGAATTGAAAAACTATCCATTTATCTGTCTGGGGGTGAATACTGCTACTCGGCATTTTTATGATGAGCTTTTTTTCTCTCATGGTCTGCGTCTGGTCCCGGATATTGAAACGGCCACGACAGATCAGATTCTTCCCCTGGTCAAAAATGAGCTTGGACTTGCTTTTCTTCCTGAGCCAATGGTTACGGATGCATTACAGAACAATTCTGTAGTTTCTTTGAAATTGAAAGAGGCACTTCCTACCCGCCAGGTCAGCATTGTGTATGATCAGACTCATCCTATGAGCATGGCTGCACATCGTCTGCTTGAACTTTTGATTCATGATAAAATTTAGATCTACGATAAAAAAACAGATGTTCCAGACAAAAATCCGAAGCATCTGCTTTTTCGTTAAGGTTTTATATAAGGATTTTGAAGAATTACTAAATTACTGAAATTGTATCAGCTTATTATTACTACTATTGCCTTTTACAGTTAGTCCTGAAGTGCATCGTAACCTTCTGCACCGGTACTGATCTTGATTGCATTTTCTACGTTGTATACGAAGATCTTACCATCACCGATATGACCGGTATACAGTGCTTTCTTAGCAGCTTCAATAACAGTTCTAGGAGAAACTTTGCTTACCACAATGTCAACCTGAATCTTAGGCAGTAAGTTCATATCCATGGTAACACCACGATATTTGCTTGTTCTTCCGTGCTGAGCACCACAACCAAGTACGTTTGTAACCGTCATACCATTGATACCGATGGCTGCCATTGCCTCGTTGAGGGCATCGAATCTGCTCTGTTTTGCATAAATTGTAATCTTTGTAATACTTACATCGCTGCCAGTTGCGATAGACGGATCCGGAGTACGAACCTGTACCGGAACTGCCTCGTCGATCGGTACTGCATTCTTCGGAAGTTTGACCGGAGTTGCAGAGGAGAAGTTGTTGATGCTGGATGTTAATGCAAAATCTGCATAAGCGCTTGCCAGACCATGTTCTGTCTGATCCAGACCAATGATTTCTTCTTCTTCGCTGACACGAAGACCGATTGTTGCACGAATTACAAGGAATGTAATTGTAATGGTAACTGCTGCCCATGCCAGAACGGTAATGATACCAAGGCACTGCAGACCTAATAATTTAACACCGCCGCCATAGAAGAGGCCGACAAGTTCATTTCCGTTTTTATCTGCGATTGCATAACCCGGAGCTGTGTTTGTAGCAAAAAGACCTACTGCAAAAGTACCCCAGATACCATTCATAAAGTGAACGGCTACGGCACCAACCGGATCATCAACATGTAACTTATAATCAAGAAGCCATACACCAAATACTACTAATAAACCTGCAACAGCACCGATTACGATGGAACCTGCTGCATCTGTAACATCACATGGAGCTGTGATCGCTACCAGACCTGCCAAAGAAGCATTCAGACACATGGAAACATCAGGTTTACCATATTTTAACCATGTAAATATCATACAAACAACCGTTGCAACTGCCGGTGAAATGGTTGTTGTAAGGAAAATCGAACCTAACTGATCAATACTTGTTGCTGCTGCGCCGTTGAATCCATACCAGCCAAACCAGAGAATGAAGCAGCCAAGGCAGCCAAGTGCAAGGTTGTGTCCCGGAATCGCGTTTACTTTTCTGATTTTGCCATTCTCGTCTTTTGTAAATTTACCGATACGTGGTCCAAGGAGCCATGCACCGATGAGTGCGCTGACACCACCAACCATATGAATTGCACAGGATCCTGCAAAATCATGGAAGCCAAGCTGTGCTAACCAGCCGCCACCCCAGATCCAGTGTGCTTCAATCGGGTAAATCAATGCGGAGATTACTCCGGAATAAATACAATAGGATAAAAATTTTGTTCTCTCTGCCATAGCACCGGAAACGATGGTTGCTGTGGTAGCACAGAATACTAAGTTAAATACGAAACTTGAAAAGCTGAAATTACTGTAGGATGAGAAAAGATCAAATCCCGGTTTTCCGATAAATCCCAACATATCTTCACCAAGTAAGAATGAAAATCCAATCAGAATGAACATTACCGTACCAATGCAGAAGTCCATCAGGTTCTTCATCAAAATGTTACCGGTATTTTTTGCTCTGGTGAAACCTGCCTCCACCATTGCGAAACCTGCCTGCATCCAGAATACCAATGCGGCACCTATCAGAAACCAGACACCAAATATGTTGTCATTAATAAAAGTCATAATCTCCTGCGTCATAACTTACCTCCTGGTTTTTGGTTCTGTCGAACCATATTTTCAAACGACACTTAGAACACAAAAAAGGAGCATCACCTGCCGCTAGCCTGCAGATGACACTCCATTGTGTCGCTATCAGAGTTTTTCTATTGTCCGGGCATTTTATTTTGGAAAACAGGTAACTGTTGTTCGCAAATTCAGTTATCTGTCATCCCGAAATAATTATCCCGGAAAATAGAAAAAGGCACCGGAAGCTTATTCTTCTCAGCACCTTTGCCTTTGATGACTGTAATATTACCCTCATCGCAATAAAAAGTCAATAAAATTTCTTAAATTTTTGTTAATTTATATAATCTGGCGAATTTTCTCATATTTTGGCACTCTTTTTGTGCAATTCAACCACAGCACAAGGATTGTCAAACTTTAACACACTCCAAGTACTCTTTGTACTTCCTCTGATTGTATCAGCATGCGCATCTTCTCATCTCCACCCTTGACTTCAGGCTTACCACACCTAAGACTATCCGGATGCTCCGACACACAGCAATCCTTATACCAGCATTCACCCAAAAGTGAACCTTTCACAGACCATTTCTCATTTTGTGTAAATTCACCTGTCAAAGACTTCATCACACGCTCTGTTGAATATCGCTTAAATCCGGCTATGTACTGCAATGTCTTCTCATCATTTATCTTTGATAAATTGATTCTGTGATTCTCAACTGCAGCCAGAACTTCTTCACGAATTTTAATTTTATCTGTCTTTCCGGTACCTGTCCACTCTACAAGTTTATCAAATGCAAGAATCAGATGCTCAAAACAAATCATATCCAGAATTACAATCTTTCCTTCCGAACTTTTTTCTATTGATTTCAGCACACGATATTTATTACGGATATCCTGATTATCCACTACATAATCAAACGCAATATAATATTTATCGTCAGCTCTAATCTCTAAATCTAACACCGCATCCAATAAACCCTGATTGCTCCCCTTGCCTTCAACTATAAATTCATCTTCAAAGAAAAGTTGATTCACCAATTTCCAGAAATGAAGCCCCGCACCAGTGTCTTCTGTCCACAAATATTTCATATCATAACTCCTCTTCCAGTGTTATCTTATTATTGTCAAACTTCAAGATTCTGAAACTCTGATCTGATACATTCAATCCATCACAATTTCGCAGGAAAAGCATATATTGATTCGATAATTCAAAATTAATAAATTTTCTAGCCTCATCATCGATCAGATAATCTGCATTGTCTACCACAACAAAGCTATTTTTGCATTGTTTTAGTGCTTCCCCAAAATTATCTGACCTGTAATTAAACAATTTGATAGCCTTGTATTCATCTGTAAGTCTTATATCTTCCAGCATTTCATAAAGTACTGTTTTCCCCGTACCGCTATCCCCCCCGACAAGCGTTATTCTGTCATCAAATTCCAAATTGTATGAAAATGGATCTGCCTGAAAAGTGATACTCTTATAAATCATCTGCCTCTCTCCTTTCATACTCCTTACTCCACCAGGCATTATACCCCTTTCTGCCAGTGACAATATCTGAATCATTAAATCTGATTTTTGCATCATCCGGTATGTCAAACAACGTCGGTCTTGACATGTATATCTTGATATGATCCATTGTAAAAATAATTCTGAGAACATTCGGACCACATTCCTCTACATTTACCACCTTATCCGGATGTTTCACAATATTAAGTAAGGTCTTACAGCCTGATGACAGATTACGGATTGTCCCTAAGCCATATTTTGTTTCAATCCGCTTATCCGGAGTCAGCTTTGCCTCATCTATCTGCTGGATTAAATCAACTTCTTTTTGAGACATTTTTTCATTCGCTGTATTAAGGTTAAAATACAAATCATTTTGAAGAATCCAATCCTTTGAGTCTTTTTTTTCTGTATATATATCAATCATTTGGTGTCATTCCTCCCTTCGTTTGTAATTTACGATAAATGGCTCTTGTACCACGCAATTACTGCATCTCTGTCTGAATCAAAAAATTGTGTCGAAACAAATATATCCATACCATTAAACCGTATTGGTTTGACGCGATATCGTTTTTGGATAGAGTTTCCCATATTATCGGTTCTGTTATCGGCCAAAGCCGGATAATCTGTAGCATTAAATAATTCTTTCGTATAGCTCTTAGTTTTAAGTTTTTTTATCTCTGAATCCTTAATCAGCGATCGCTTTGTCAATTCCTCGATAAAATTATAAAACAACTTTGCAACCGGTATCACTCCATCTCCCCAAGTAGCCTCATTATTTACACTGAACGGAACCTCAGACAATGAAAAGCTAAAATCATCTACTTCTAATTTCATTTGCATAAGCAGATCCTTAATAAATGAAACAATACCATTCGCTGATAAGTTCGTTTCAAAATATATTCCACTATTATTAATTTGCCTTGCCTTACGAAGTTTTCTCTCATCATTTGTGATGTAAATTCTGGTAGCGTTTAATATGGAATAATTACTTGATGCAAGTTCTATTATCCGTTCTACATCAAAATCGTATGCTATAGTTATTGTCTTTATCAGTAAATCTGCCCAGCTTGTAACCTTGGTATGTTCCCCAAGGAATACAATTTCTGCCGGTTTAGTGTTTGCAAAATCAAAATCACTATTTACACCAAATGCTAATGCATTATCTTCATCCGAATCCGAATGCATATCCACATATTCAAACTCACGTAGAAGAATATCGGCAAGCGTATCGGCTCTATGCAATATGCTCTCCTCATTCCACCTTGCAGCTGATAGCACATCACGATTGAGAGTGTTAGCTTTCGAATTATCTTTGATAATTCTTTTCTTCTCTGCAAATGGTCTTGTTCCCAACTCACTGTTATATCCCGTTATAGTAAGATTTCCAAGCGTATGTAAATACACTTCATATACACTACTATAATTCTCCCCTACTTCTTTTTTCCATGCAACAGCGTTTTCCTTCTGCGGCAAAATATGCTCGATTGTCAAAGTGCTTACATCTATATGCTCTTTCGTAGAGTTTTCAATAACTGACAAGAGATATTTGCAGATATTTTTAGTATAAAGAGGTTTGTACATGAGTGCATCTTTAAATTCTTTATCTGTCGGCATACGATCATTTGTACGAATATCATTCAGGAAAACCACAAATCTTTCTAAATAATTATCGTAATCACTGTCAAAAACTCTTCCATAAAGAGATTTCATAAACTTAGCCATATTCTTATTTATCTCGCAGGCATTTGTTCTTACAAAATAGGTAAGCAAATAACTCAATATTTTGCACAAAGTATCCTCCTTGATATTATTTTCTTCATAATCATCGAAGATTTTAAACAAAAAAGGGAGCACTGTTGTTTGCTTAATGGTATTAAAAGCATTCATGTACTTCATGATTTCCGTACTATAGCACTCATTTTCTCCAATAAACGCCCCATAATATTTTGAAGTTCTTCGCAATCCTGTCAACACGTCTTCATGGCTGAGTCCATTGCTTTCGCAATGTTCCTTAAATAGCCGATATGCATTTTTACTGTTGACAGATTTCGTGATTTGTGAATTTAAATAGTTAATAACAAAATCACCCAAATTACGATAACCAACGTTTCTCTCTATGACTAACCAATACTCTTCATACAACTCATCTTGTTTTACATCGTCCATGAGCAGATAATTACGAATTAAATCTGCAAGACTTAATTCAAGACCTGTTGAATTGATAGATTCAAAGATTTTCTGCGGCTGATCACCTTGTAACTTATCAAGTATTATCTCTACAATTTCCAATTTCTTTATGCCTCTTAAAATATCAGCCAAATCATATCCGTTTGCCAATGATTGTTCAATCAGATTTTTAAAAATAATGTAGTTCTTATAGACGTTAGAGTTCCTATCCATCTCATCTATTTTATCTTTAACCAGATACGTCAATTGTTCATTGTCCGTCTTGACCGGCTTTAATTTTACTTTGTATTTTTCATCACAATGACGATTAAATATTACATCTGCTATCTCGTTTTCAACACTAATAAGCACTCCCTTCGATGCATCATACAAGGCTTTTAGTAAAATATATATTGTTGTTATTCGCTGTTGACCATCGATAATTAAGACCTCATTTAATCCGCTGCCTCCATTCACATCATCAATATAAACCAACGTTCCTGTAAAATGCTGACAATCTTTATCGAACGCATTAATAATATCTTGATACAACTTTTCACATTCAATATTTGACCAATCGTAATTCCGTTGGTAGACTGGAACCTTAAATACTCTTTTATTCTTTTCCAAGACATCTGAAAATAGCCACATCCTATTTGCTTTCATCACTTATCTCCTTATCTTACGATAGATTTTCTCTTTTTACATATGTCAGCTCTACATCGTAACCAAGCTTTTCTAGCATCTGCAAGAAAGTGTTATTTACAATTCCGTCTTTCTTTTTTATCAGGCGATTTACATAGGACGGCGTGGTTCCGACTTCTTCGGCCAGTTTTGCCTGCGTGACCGCCGCTTCTATACATTTTACCTTTACATCAACCTCTATATTATTCTTCAGCATACTTCCACCTCATCTGTTTTCTATTTGAAACATATTTCACTGTAAGTGTAATTTATTGTAACATACAGATTAGTTTCTTTCAATCATAAAAGACAGCAAAAGAAGACCTTACCAAAATTCCTTCCCAGTTCGGGAAAGAAAATCAGTAAGGTCTTTTTTACAGTACTTGATATAAGATTTTGTTTTATACAGTTGCCTGAAATAACGGCTCTATTTTCACAACTATCATTCACTCTCAACCGTTTTATATTTCTCAATCACATGCTGATACAGCATTTTCACTGCAGGTGCAAGGAAATTCGGATTTAATGCCGATATTCCTATGACACGATATGCTTCCGGCATCATTGGATAACGATGCACTTCGTATGGAATATCATTCATAACCAACTCCGGCATAATGCAAATGCCAAGTCCTGCTGCCACCAATGCAATCGTAGACAGGTCATCTACCACATGATAGTCCATCCGCACATTTCCCAATCCATTCTGTTTCATAAAAATTGCGATATCTGCATCCGTGGTCTCCATCTGGGATACAAAGACCTGATCTTTCATCTCATCCGGTGTCATATATGGCGTATCTTCCCGTTTGCGGTAATCTTTTGGCACTACACAGAGCAACGGATCACGGTACAACGGCTCAATTGGCAGATCTCCGGCAGAAGACAGGGAGAGAAATCCAATGTCCACAATACCGTTTTTGATCCAGTAAGACACATCCGCATAAGTTCCTTGATACAGTTCAATATTAATGTCCGGATAACGCTGATGAAAAGAATGGATAATATCTGTCATCCAGTTTGTACATACGCTGGAAAAACAGCCTACTTTTACATTTCCCATTTTCAGTCCGTTTAATCCTGCGATCGCCTGCTGCAGACTCTCATCACTGTTTAACACTGCATTCACATAAGGAAGCAGATGTTCTCCATAATTGGTCAGGGCTACCCCTGCCTTATTTCTCGTAAACAGGGAAAATCCAAGTTCCTGCTCCATCGATGCGATCGCATGACTGACAGCAGAAGGCGTCAGATTTAGAATTTCTGCCGCCTTCTGAAAACTTCCCTGTCCCACCACTGTCTGAAATACCTGATAGGATAACAAAGTCATCTGTTTATTCCTCCCGGATTATCGTGCGCATTTATACTGAAGATCTTCCCAACGACGGTCAACCTCAGCCTGGAACTGTGCGAGCAAATCCTCATTACCCGGTTTAAACAGATGTTTGAATCTGCCCTGTTCGCGCAAAAAGTCTTCAATCGGCAGTTTTTTCTTCGGTTCATATGTCAAACGCCATTTACCGTGTTCTACTTCAAACATCGGCCAGTAACAAGTCTCAACGGCAAGTTTGCAGATTTTCATAATGTCTGCTGCATCATAACGCCACCCACGCGGACATGGAGTCATGATATTTAAAAACGCAGCCCCCTCTGTGTAGATTGCTTTCTCCGCTTTTTTGTGAAGATCGGAAAAATTGCCCATCATTGTTGTCTGACCCACGTATGGAACATCATGATCTGCAATGATAGACGCAAGATCTTTTCGGTTCTGCATTTTACCATTGGACTGTGTGCCAACCGGTGTGGTTGTGGTATCTGCATACATCGGTGTTGCGGAAGAACGCTGAATACCGGTGTTCATGTATGCACCGTTGTCATAGCAGACGTACACCATATCGTGATTACGCTCCATTGCTCCGGAAAGAGACTGGAAACCGATATCATATGTACCACCATCACCACCAAATGTGATAAATTTGAAGGTTGCATCTTCCGGCAGACGACCACGTTTTTTCAGTGCTTTGTATGCTGTCTCAACGCCACTTAATGTTGCACCTGCATTTTCAAATGCATTGTGGATATAGCTGTCTTCCCATGCTGTATATGGATACATAAAAGAAGAAACCTCCAGACATCCGGTTGCGTTACCGATCACGGCCTGATCTCCCTCATGAAGTGCACGCAGTACGGCACGAACTGCGATGGTTGCGCCACATCCTGCACACATTCTGTGTCCCGGAGCCAGACGTTCCGGTTTGCTCATAACTTCTTTAAATTTATATTCGCTCATCACTCTGCCTCCTATTTTCTCAGACCGATATACTGATACTGTGTTACCGGTTTACCGTTTTCTACTACATCTGCAAGTTCTGCAAATACATCCTTTGCATCTTCGACAGTAAAATCACGTCCGCCAAGTCCGTAAGTATAGTTGATTGCTTCCATATAAGTTCTGGTGCGGTACAGACCCGCTGTGATTTCAGAGCCAAGCGGTCCACCGTTTCCGTTGTAACTCTCACAACGATCCATAATTGCCACTGCTTTGCAGTTTTTGATTGCCTCTACAATTTCTTCTGCCGGGAACGGACGGAAGACACGCAGTTTTAACACGCCGACCTTTTTGCCTTCCTCACGAAGTTCATCGACTGCTTCTTTGGCTGTTCCTGCGGCGGAACCGATGATTACCATGACATAATCGGCATCTTCTGTCTTGTATTCTTCAAACAGGCCATACTCTCTGCCGGAAATTCCTGCAAATTCTTTTGCTACGTCTAAAATAACCTGTTTTGCATTTTCCAGTGCGATTAACTGATTTTTTCTGCCTTCCATAACGTAGTTGGATACCGCATACGGTCCAACGGAAACCGGTTTCCCCGGATTTAACAGATACTCTTCCGGATGATATTCACCAACGAACGCTTTGACCGGTGCATCTTCTAACAACTCAATATTCTCTACGGCGTGACTGGTAATAAAACCATCCTGACAGATCATGATCGGCAGGCGGACATCTTTATGCTCGGCAATGCGGTATGCCTGAATAAAATTATCGTATACTTCCTGATTGTTTTCTGCATAAATCTGAATCCATCCGGTATCACGTGCTCCCATACCATCGGTATGATCACAGTTGATGTTGATCGGACCGGAAAGGGTACGGTTTACCAATGTCAGAGCGATCGGCATACGGTTGGAAGCTGCCAGCAGCAATTCCTCCCACATCAGGGCCAGACCAGCGGAAGAAGTTGCGGTCAGTGTCCTTGCGCCTGCTGCCTCAGATCCGATGCAGGCACTCATTGCAGAATGTTCACTCTCAACCGGAATAAACTCTGTATCGATTTCGCCGTTTGCAATGTATGTGGATACCATCTGCGGAATCTCTGTGGACGGCGTGATCGGAAATGCAGGCATAACATCCGGATTTACCTGTTTGATTGCATAGGCAACGGCCTCGTTACCTGACATACGTTCTTTGATTCCCATTATTCTACGCCCTCCTTCATTTTGATTGCTCCAAACGGACATACCTTTGCACAGATTCCGCATCCTTTGCAGTGATCTAAGTCAAAGGCTCCTCGTTTCTGATCTTTGACCGGAATGGAACTGTCCGGACAGACCGGTGCACACAGCAGACACTGTTTGCAGTTGTCCTCTAAATAAACCGGTGTATTATTTCTCCACTCACCGGTCTTAAAATATTTGGAAGTTCCTGCAGCAAATACCTGCATTCCTTCCGTCAGCCCTGTATGTGGCGTATGTTCATTGATTTTATTGATATCTGTTCTCATCTTCTATCTCCTCTATGCTTCCTCTACAGCCGCAAAAGCCATTTCCAGTGCTTTCATATTTCCATCGATCACTTCCGGTTTTTTTGCAAATTTATGTTTGTAAGAAGCACGCATTTCATGCAAAAATGTTTCTTTCGGCATTACACCGGTAGTTGCTACAACTGCTGCCAACATTGGAGAATTCGGAAAATATTTTCCCAGTGCTTCCTCAGAAATTGTTCTTGCATCAATCGTAACGACACGTCCCTCATAACCGTTTAACTGCGGCATGATCTCTTCTTTTGATTTTGCTGTATTAACAATGATGGCACCTTCTTTTTTCAATCCGGCTGTTACATCAACGGTATGTAATAATGTCTCATCAACAACTGCAACAAAATCCGGATCATAAATATTGGAATGTACACGAATCACATCTGAACTGATTCTGTTATAAGCAGTGATCGGCGCGCCCATGCGCTCCGGACCGTACTCCGGGAAACCCTGTACATGCTTTCCGGTTTTAAAAGCTACATCTGCCAGAAGCAGTGCTGCAGTCTTGGCACCCTGACCGCCACGGCCATGCCATCTGATCTCAATTCCATTTTTCATGATCTATCTCTCCTCTTTTTGTGACTACTCTTTCCTGAAATGTTGGTTTTTACCAGCATTTAACATTATATCGGTGTGTTTTTTGATTGTAAAGAGATAAAGTGATTTTTTTTCATTTTATAGGTGAAACAAATTCATGTATTGTATCTGACAATGAAATTCAGGTACATAAAAACACAAATTTCTAATGACCAGACCGAATGATTCTCTCATAGATTTTAACCAGATATTTTTCTGAAAAACAAAAAATATTCAATCAGAACCTTTCCCGCTCTGGTTGAATATTTTTTATTTGTTTACAATTTAATGTTTTTCAATGCGTCCAGCATTGCATTACTGCCGGTCTCCTGCTTTGCCTCTTTCTGTTGTTTCTTCAGATAATTCTGTACATCCCGCTTGGAAACTCCTGCACCTTCTTTTTTACGACGTTCCTGGAATTTACTCAGACGCTCCTTATATCCACACTTGCATACAAAAGAAGCATTTTCACCGCTGCCGATCAGTTCCATTCGTTTATGACACTGCGGACAGCGGGCATTCGTCGTCTTTGCGATAGTCTGCCGGTATCCGCATTCCCGATCCTGGCATACAAGCATCCGACTGTTTTTGCCATTTACAGCAAGCAGACGTTTCCCGCAATTCGGACAAAGTTTGTTTGTCATATTATCATGTCGGAAAGTTCCTTCCGCTGTCTTGATCTGTTTTACCAGATCCGTTGAATAAGTCCGAATCTCATTCATAAACTTCCGGTCTGAAAGTTTTCCTTCTGCAATCTTTGAGAGTTTCATTTCCCACTCTGCCGTCAGTTCCGGCTTGCGCAGATCTTCCGGAACCAGTTCCAGAAGCTGACGTGCCTTCGCTGTGGTATAGATATCTTCACCCTTTTTCTCTAATAAAAAGCCGGAAAACAATTTTTCAATAATATCTGCCCTGGTAGCAACCGTTCCAAGTCCACCGGTTTCTCCCAGTGTCTTCGCCATTTCTTTGTTGCTGCTTTCCATATAACGTACCGGATTTTCCATGGCAGCGATCAGCGTGCCTTCGGTAAATCGTGCCGGTGGCTTTGTCTTACCTTCTGTCAGGCGGATATCGGAAATGGAAAATTCCTGCCCTTTTTGCATCACTGGAAGATTCTGGCGTTTTAATTCCTCTTCTTCCTCATCCTCGGACTGATTTTCATAAACCGCTTTCCATCCCATATGCAACGGACGGGTTCCTCTGGCATAAAAATGTTCTCCTTCCACTGCTCCAGTCAATACAGATTCTTCGTATTCATACGCCGGATACATAACTGCCAGAAATCTGCGCACTACCATATCGTAGATTTTTCGTTCCTCATTACTCATATGGATATAATTTGGTGCCTGCTCCGTTGGAATGATCGCATGATGGTCGCTGACTTTTGCATCATTAACAAATGCAGGTTTCTTCGGCAGTTCACGGCGGATCAACGGAGCAGCAAACTCCCGGTAAACACCGGCATTGATGGCCTGCAAACGTTCTTTGATCGTTCCCATGACATCTGCTGTCAAATAACGGGAATCCGTTCGCGGATAAGTCAGAACTTTATGATTTTCATACAACCGCTGCATAATATTCAACGTTTCTTTTGCAGAAAATCCAAATTTCTGATTCGCTTCCCGTTGCAACTGTGTCAGGTCATATAATTGTGGTGCGCCCTGCTTTTTCACCTTTGTATCTGCTTTTATGATCTGCAATTTCTTTCCGGACAATTTTTTCTGAATATTCGCTATCCGGTCTTTCTGAAAACTGCGATAACTGCCACTTTTTTCATCTTTCCAGGTAAATACCACACCCTCTGCCTGCAATTGCAGTCCGTAATATGGTTTTGGAACAAATTTCCGAATTTCTTCTTCCCGCTTTGCAATCATTGCAAGTGTCGGTGTCTGCACGCGACCACAGGACAACTGCGCATTGTATTTGCAGGTCAATGCTCTGGTCGCATTTAATCCAACCAGCCAGTCTGCCTCTGCACGGCAGACAGCCGCATGATACAGATTATCATATTCTTTTGCATTTTTCAGATGCTCAAATCCCTGACGGATTGCTTTATCTGTCACAGAAGAAATCCACAGACGCTTACACGGCTTGTGATTGTCTGCTTTCTTCAGAATCCAGCGGGCAACCAGCTCCCCCTCTCGGCCGGCATCGGTGGCAATGACAATATCTGACACATCCTTACGGTAAATCTGTCGTTTCACTGCCTGATATTGCTTCCCGGTCTGCTTGATGACCTCGATATCCATCTTCTCCGGAAGCATTGGCAAATCTTCCATCTTCCAGTCTTTGTATTTTTTATCGTAGTGCTCCGGATCTACCAGCGTAACCAAATGGCCAAGTCCCCATGTTACGATATACTGACTGCCTTCCAAAGCCCCGTCAATTTTCTTTCCACACTTTAAAACTCTGCCAATATCCCGTCCAACGGAAGGTTTTTCGGCAATGACTAATGTTTTTCCCATATTCTTGCTAATTCTCTTTCTTCTTTTTGTTCTATTTCTCTCAGTCTTTGTAAAACGGACATTTAAGAATTATTCTGTGAACAATTTGCCGCATCAATGGCCAGTACCAGTAACAATGCCGGAATTTCATGCTTCGGATCATCAAACTCGATGGCGTAGGTGTCGCCCCAGCTCAGAATCTTTTTATGTACGTGAACGACTGCGCTGCATGCTTCATACACATCGTAATCCCAGCCCATGAAATCACCTTCTGCACGCCATCCCATGAAATCCACATCATATTTTGGGCGGAACAAAGCAAAACGCTGCTCGATGTGTCCCATCAACTGTCCGTTCCATTCGATTTCAAAAGTTGGAAGTAAACAGAATAATTTCTGTTTGATAAATCCGATTTCATTGTGCGCCGCATCATATACATGGAGGCGGTGTCCTAATGAGATAAGTTCATTTTTTACAAAATATTTCTGATTTCCCTGTTCATCGTAGATATCATATGTATCTGACCAGGAAAATACACGTTGTTCAATTAATAATTGCATATGTACTCCTCCTTTTATAACAAACTGGTATATTGTGGTTGACTCATCTAATGGTCACTTGCTGATATACTGTTTTAAACATGCGCAACGATAGTCAGATGGTGTTAAGTGATAACGTTTTTTAAACAATCTGCAAAAGTAATCGACATTACGGAATCCACTTTCATAGGCGATGGTTTTTACTTTTTTATTCGTATTTTTCAATAGCCAAGAAGCTGCCTGCAGTCTATATCCAATCAAATAACTGACCGGCGTAGTATGTAAAAATCGTTGAAACAAATTAAGCGCAGTACTTTTGCTGATTCCGATATGTGAAGCTATTTCATCCAGTGACATCTCATGATTATAATTTTCATGTATATATTGCATCATCAACTGTACTCTTTTCTGTGCAGCCTCATCAACCGTTTGCATTTTTTCTTTATCCAATAACTTTACATTTTCGTAAAAAATCAGCCATAAATCCTGCAACAATGCCAAAGTGGAAAGTTCCCTTATTTTCTCATTCTCCTGTGTTCCCATTATTTTTATCATAATTTGTATAATCCTTGCCTGCCATGGTTCAGCAATCTGAAAACACTGAAAAGACATATTTGATGAAATGATCGGTAAAATATATTTTTTATAGACCAAACTATTCTCTGGTGCAATAAATTCAGGCATACACACAAAGTTAGGAATGACACCACCTGATGATGCATAAAACCGATGTAATATTTTAGAATTGATAAAAATTGCATCTCCTTCTGACAATATAATCTGTTTTTCACCTATTCCACATATAATTTGTCCAGACTCAACATATAAAAACTCAAATTCTCTGTGCCAGTGCCATTCAATACAATGAAAATCAAATAATTCCAGATCATCATAATAATACTGAAATGGATAATCACTGGTTCCGTGCTGCTTGATTTCCATAAAGTCCTCGTCTGTAAGTATTTTTTTATAATCCATCTCCATATCACATTCTTTCCTTTTACGATATTATACAGTATTCTGGTGATTTAATTCAATGCATATGTTTATTGTTTGCTATATAATCAAATAAAAAAAGGAAAAGAGGTATTCGCATGATTTTTAAATGGATGAATGAAAGTGAGATCAGCATTGAAGGAGACAGAATTGAAATAACCGCACCACCAAAAACAGACTTTTTTTGTGGCAGCATTGACGAATGTGAAGAAGGTATTTTGCCAGAATCACTTTGTAATGCCCCATATTATTATACTGAAATTAACGGAGACTTTGTTCTTAAAGTAAAAGTATCCCATGATTTTAAAGAAATCTATGATTCTGCTTCTGTAATGGTAATGGCAGATGAGACTCATTGGGCAAAATGTTGTTTTGAACTGACAGATTTTGGAACCCACGCAGCTGTAAGTGTTGTTACCAAAGGCGATTCAGATGATGCAAACGGCTGTAACATTGAAAGCAACTCTGCCTGGCTTCAGGTATGCAGAGTAGGAAATAATTTTGCATTCCATTATTCAGCAGATGGTATAAACTTTTACATGATGAGATATTTCCATTTGCCGTCTAAACCAATCATCAAAGTCGGATTACTAGCTCAGGCTCCAAGCGGAAATGGTGGAAAACGTATTTATGAACATCTTTCTATTGAACATAAAACTGTCAAAAATATTCGGAGCGGAAAATAAAAAGTGAATGTTGTAAAGAAAAATGACTATCATAAGACAAAAATTGCCTGTTATATGGGCTTTATCACGCAGGCGATTGCGGCAAACTTTGCACCGCTTCTTTTTTTAAAATTTCACAATGACTACCATATTTCACTCGGTAATATTGCTTTGATATCCACTTTCTTCTTTTTCACACAGCTTCTGGTTGATCTGTTCTGTGCCAAATTTGTAGATTATATCGGATATCGTATTTGCGTTGTTGCATCAGAAATATTTGCTTCACTTGGACTGGTTGGACTGGCATTTTTACCTGATCTTTTACCTGATCCCTTCATTGGAATTATATGCAGTGTCGTTGTTTATGCTATCGGAAGTGGCTTAATCGAAGTGCTTTGCAGCCCTATTATTGAAGCCTGTCCATTTGAAAACAAAGAAGCAACAATGAGCCTGCTCCATTCCTTTTACTGTTGGGGATCTGTTGGAACAATTTTGATTTCCAGCTTGTTTTTTCTGATATTCGGCATAAACAGCTGGAAATGGCTTGCCGTAATATGGGCGCTCATTCCTGCTATTAACACTTATAATTTCATGACCTGTCCGATTGAGCATCTGGTTGACACCGGCACCGGAATGGGAATTAAAAGTCTATTTGCCAAACCTTTTTTCTGGGTTGCGATATGTCTGATGATCTGTTCTGGGGCTTCTGAACTTGCAATGGCTCAATGGGCATCTGCTTATGCCGAATCTGCGCTGGGATTGTCAAAAGCACTGGGAGACTTAGCAGGTCCATGTATGTTTGCAGTCACCATGGGCATCAGTCGCATAATTTTTGGGAAATATGGAAAACAGCTGGATTTAATGAAGTTTATGGGTGGTTCCGGCATATTATGTGTTATCTGCTATCTCCTTTCTGCCCTGTCATCTAATTCGATCATTGGACTTGTCGGTTGTATAGTATGCGGTTTTTCAGTTGGAATTATGTGGCCGGGGACAATCAGTATTTCCTCAAAAACGTTTCCAAAGGGTGGGACAGCTATGTTCTCTCTCCTTGCCATGGCAGGAGATTTAGGTGGCAGTATCGGGCCTGGAATTGTTGGCCGTATCACCCAGAACGCAGGAAATAATATTAGGATTGGCATGAGATGCGGGCTTATTTTTCCAGTAATTCTATTATTCATGCTCTTTCTTCTATATCGAAAAAATCAGCATACTCAAAAATAGTACTGTATAATGTTATCCGACATTTTATAAAACTCATTTACTTTTTTATGCAAATTAAAAGAAGTCTCAGCATAAGAGAATCTGATGTATTTTCCCGCAGATTATTTTATACTAAGACTTCTTGTGTTAGTTTCTTGGAGAGTTACATAAAATGCCGCTTTCACCTACACGGGAATTGCGCAAGATCAATTACACTTTGCCTTGGATGTTCTCTAACACTTACAATGACTTTTTACATGTTCTTCAAACGCTCTGGCACTTACACACAATTTTGTCACATTCTCCCAGTTTTTAATTACAACTATTGCAAATTCTTTAAAGACATTGATTCTTTTTTGTTTCCCAGTGATTCGAATTTCATGATACATTTTTTTCTTTGCAATGATATTTTTCCATGGATCTTCTTTTTCTTCTGCGTCTTCCAGTCCGTCATAGGCTGCGACAATCCATGATTCTGTGCTATCACATGGAATCACTATACATGTATCACTCATATCCTGTAATTCTTCTATAATCAACTGTTCCAAATGCCTGATATATGCGTTCACCGACGTTTTATGCTCTGCACATGGCAAAACAATTGGACATGATTCCCGTATTTCTTTTTTGCTGTCACACTCCAAAGGATGATATTTGCCTTTATATTCGCATTTTGTGGCATTACATAAGCAATGTGCAATTTTCTCTTTTCTTGAAACATCACCATCCATCTGTATAATCAAAAGATCCAGGGATGGTTCTACGGCTCTCATTAGTTTTTCTTTGCAAGCAGTCCCTGCACCATTTCCATACGCCCTTCCAGCCATTGCCATACGCTCCTGTCAAATCAGACTCCGGCTGTAATTGTACATAGTCGTTACTTTCTCCAGTAATATGATCTATCACTTCTTTCAAAATCGTGTAATCCGTCGGTCCCTCACAGACAATTCCTATGTTCCTCATATCAGATCTGGTACACCTCCCAGTCTGCCGTTGATCCAAAGCCTGGACAGGGACTGTCCCTCATCGATCAGTTCCTGCGAAACTTTAATTCTTTTTATTTTTGCATAGCCATTTTTATCTCTTTCGACTGTAAACAGGCGAATGTCATCGTTGGTAATGTCCAGTCCGTCCAAAACCAATGGATTATGTGTTGTGAGAAAAACATGTTTGTCGTTGTTCAAAATCTGCTCACAGAACACTTGTATCATTTTTTTCGCAAGCCGCGGATTGAGTGCATGATCAAAACTGTCCACTGCAAAAATAGATGGCGCTTTCGGATGCATGGCAAGACTCAGCATGAACAGCACATACAGCGCACCTTCACTGGCATCATATCCTGTGAATTTTGCTGTGTCCTTCAAAAAATTATCCGTAAACTCAATCACCTGCCGTGTCATCGGGACACTCGAATTCACCCTTGTCTTTGACGGAACATTCACAGAAATATCGGAAGCCCAATCGATAAGCTCTAATATATCGTCCATATACATGGAGCCAAACATCCGATCCCCATCTTCCTCACAGATCATATCTTCTATAGCCTCCGCCAGTCTTCCTCCATTTAAACCGATTGGTGTTAATGGAACAGAGTCTGGAAGTGTTCCTCGTAAAGTTAATGTATTTGGTTGAAAAATACCATAGTTTTCAAAATATTTTGCAATACGCCTTCCGCATTCCAATTCTGGATCACTATTCAACAAAAAGAAGCCTATATGGTTATTACTCTGATTCTGGGAAGCGTTACTCCTTCCCCATTTCTTTTCTCCATTGATGAAAAATGCTTCGGAATGATATTTCCAGTAATCGTTTTCTTTTTCGTTAGGTGTCGTTAAATGGACATCGTATTTATACAGCTTTTCTTCCGTTTCTTCCCATTCCAGAGACAACGTGACAGCCGGGTTTACCCTTGCAATACTTTTAAATCTTGATTTATACATAGATGGTGCACTCAAACGCATTCCTTTTCTTTGCAGGCTCAGATCATTCACTCGATCAGTCATCGCAGCACTTAAAAGGCCTATGGCTTCCAGAATTGTAGATTTCCCGGCACCATTCGCACCAATAAACACATTTACTCTTCCTGGTTCAAACTCTGCATTGTACAAAGACTTAAAATTTCCAAAAGTAATCTTTTTGAGATTCACACGATCGCCCCCTTCTTTTTAACAAAAAGTATACCACACTTCTGAAATTAAATATATACATTTTTTCGTGTTTTATGCATATCTAATTTTTCCAAAGTTTCTTAGCAACAAGCCACAATTTTTATATACATCCCAAACAACCAGTTATCATATCAAAAAAACAGAAATCGCCTGAGAAAAAGCGATTTCTGTTTCCACTATAATGATTCGGTTCCCTTATGTAATTTTTTATAGGTCACTCATCGTTTACTACCTGATATATGATACCATTTATTTTATTTAGAAAAATCTACTTTTCCATTCTGAACATACCACTGACCATATTCATTTGTAGCAAATCCCGTATAATCAAAGTCTACTTTTCCATTTGTCACTTTAAACCAACCGTATTCATTTGCTGCAAGTCCGGTGTAATCAAAATCTACTTTTCCATTTGTCACTTTGAACCAGCCATATTCATTTGCTGCAAGTCCGGTGTAATCAAAATCTACTTTTCCGTTCGTTACTTTGAACCAGCCGTATTCATTTGCTGCAAGTCCGGTGTAACCAAAGTCTACTTTTCCATTCGTTACTTTGAACCAGCCGTTCTTATTATTAGCTACTGTCGTTACCTCTGCAGCTATTTTATTATCCAGATAATAATACCAGTTTCCATCTGCATCGGCCTCATCTGATAATCCATCTTTATGTACCGGTTCCGGTGCAGGCTCTGCTTTCTTGTCGGCATCTTTTGCAGCTTCCAATATCTGATCCAGTTCTGCTTCTACACTCGCTTCTATTTCTGCTATAACATCTGCAGAACTTGCTTCATTAATTGCAATCTCAGCTTCTTTTGCTTTCTTCTCAGCTTCAGTTTTATAAGCTTCTTTCTGTTCGACACTCAGATTGGACAGTTTTTCAATCTCTGCTGCAACTGTTTCTGCTTTTTCCTGCACTGCTGATACTGCGTTCTCTTTTGCCTGCTCAAGTACCACATCTTTGATTGTCACATCAAAAGTTGCTGTCTGTCCGGCATATTTTACAGTAACGGTCTGTTTATCTGTGACTGCACTGCTGTCAAATCCGCTGATCACTACTTTTGAAAGATCAACTGCATCCTCTGTTCCATCCTCATAAGAAGCTGTTACAATCATTCCTGCTGTGTCAAGTGCTTCTCCCAGACCATAAACTGTCTTCGTAGGTGCCTCTACTCTGAGTCCGGAAATAGCCACGGTTTTTGTAGTCACGAGTACCGGTGCCATGTCCTGTGCATCCGGATAAGCCTGTGCACCTTCTTTACTTACAAAGAAAATACGATTTGCTTTATCCACACTGTTTGTTCCGACTACATTCACAGCCAGTGTAATCGTATCCTGCTTGTTTTCTTTTGCAGCTGCTATAAACTCTGTGACATCAGTTGTTGCGACTGTACCATTTGGTATACTTATGCTTCCCGGATCATTGCTTACAACACTTCCCAGATTAAATTCTTCTGATGTAACAACACCATACTGACTCAAAATTGCCGGTTTATTCTTCCAGTTCAATGAGTTTTCGGTCCAGTCAGTATTCTCTGCCACAGCGACCTGAATCTGTGTATCCTTATTTTTTGCTTCATCATAGCGCACACCAAGCAAAGACATCTGCAATTTCACATGATCAGCCTGCTCCAGATCAATCTGTGAAATATCAAATTTCACATAAGTAACTTTGTTATCACTTCCGCCTTCTGTTCCCAGAATTCCTTTCGAATCCGTTCCATAAGAAGTACGCAGGAAGTTTCTGGATCCGAAGTCTGCTGACTGATCACCACTCCAGCTTCCGGCAAATGTATCCTGTGATACTGCTGTTCTGCTCACTTCTGCATCTTTTCCATAAATACGTTTTACGATTCCGCGAAGAACAGGAGCTGCTTCTTTCTCGGCATCCAGTTTTGCAGCACCTTCTGTGCTTGCAAATGCCAGTTCATATCCTTTTTCATCACATATTGCCAGTGACAGTACATGATTGTTTTCTGTCATATTCTTCACTAACTCGGTCACATCGACCGTTACTTTTGTTCCATCGTAAGAAGAAGCAGTAATTCCAACATTATTTTTTACCGCACCATTTTTGTCAATCTGAAACTCATCCGAATACAGCACAGAATCTGTGTTCCACGCCGGATGTGTATTCCAGGTTACATTCGTTGCATCCCAGTCTTGTGTAACCGGAACAACCATCAGCCGGTCCGTTCCTGAAATAGAACCACTTCTTCTGTTGATCAGTGTCAGTTCCAGTTCGGCTTTTTCCAGATTTTTGATATTCTTCTGTAATTCGGACACATCAAATTGTACCAGACTGATTTTTCCGTCATTGCCATCCGATGTACTTGTAACTTTTTCTCCAAATAACCCATTAGTCTCTGTATCCTGAATTGCATTATTCATTCTGAGCACTCGCAGGTATTCGTTCTCGGAATAGGTATTATTCTTTTCTGCTTTCCAGCCTGCCAGATAAGTATCCTGTGCAGCAGCAATGCCGATTACTTTTACATTGCCCGCTTCCACATTTACAGTAACTGTTTTCTGTGTACTTGCACCAAATTCATCCACTGCTTTGAACGTAAATTCTCTTCGTCCGCTGTCGCTGTCAGCGGTATTCCATGTAAATGTTCCGGTCTCAGCATCAAACGATGCTCCTTTTGGAAGTGCACTTACTACAGATAATGTTACATCCATTTCTTCCGGATCTGTAGCTTTCACCTGGAAAGATACTGTATCTCCTGCTGTTACTTCAAACGTATCCTCTGCCGGAGCATCAAAAACAGGTGCTTCATTTTTTCTGAGTTCCTTACCGTTCGCAAGAACCGTCAGATTTTTTACACTGTCTGCAACTGTCAGGTCAAGCTGTGAATCATATTCTACCAGTTTCCCGCCCAGATACAGATTTTCAATTGTTACATTATCAATCGCTTTAAAAGAAAATGGTGTATCTGCATCTTTGAACCAGCAATCCTTAAATGTCACATTTTTCGGGTTGAACATAGTCAGATCATTCGTATTCGGAATATTTGCAGAGTTATTTCCGTTATTTGCAGTAAAAGAACAGTTATTAAATACAAGGTTCTCATAATTCGGATTTCCTTTATTCGTTCCATTCTGAATACTCAGTGCACCACCGCCACCATTTGTTCCATATCCTGTCACATGCAGTGTATTCACATTATTAAATGTATAATCCCGCAACTGATAGCTGCCACCATCCGCTTTAAAATGAGTATTATGTCCCAGACGGATCGCATTCGCAAACGTACTCCATCCAAGTGTATGATTGATATTCACATCTGTCGTATCATCGATATCCCAGTTCAGGCGGTCTTTATTATAAATGCCAGCGGCTGCAGCGATATTCTGGTCTTTTGTTGACAGATTACTCAGATCTTTCCCCCTCAATTGTCTCTCCGGAAATTCATTACTTGGATTGTAATGTCCAGATGCGAAGGTATCATCATTTCCCATCGTGATCGCACCATTTACAGTAATTCCCTGTCCACTGGTCAGATCAAGTCCATCTACCCAGGAATGTTGAAATGGAGATAAGCCCTTAATATTATTATATGTAATATCTTTTACCGTATGGCATTCCCAGTTCCATTGCTTCACATCACGAACATAGGTGTCATTAAAGGTAATATCCTGTGAGCGAACTACCATACTTCCTCCCTGATGTCCACTCAGTGATGCATGTGCCTCATCCCAGGTATATCCATAAGTACCCTGTCCATCGATGATACCACGACCTGAAATTGTAATATTGGAAGAATCCCAGATGCCGATGGCCGGCTCCATCGCCTGTGTGCATTCCTGCAGACGGTTGACAAGCAATGCGTCCTCATCCAGATAAATATTTAACTTCCCGTCTTTGCCATTTCCATCCCAGTTTTTAATCGATAAGCCTGACCAAAGATAAGTACCTGCCGGGAAATAAATCGTATCCAGTGTATCACTGTTTTTTACTTCTTCCAGTGCAGCCTGAAATGCTTCAGACACATCATTCTTCTGCCGTGCACGCTTATTTGGGAACACAACCTGTTTTGCATTATAATCCTGAAATACTCCCTGTCCATAAGACCATGTATACTCTTTTCCATCATTCATAGATGTGTCTGTAACAGTTCCGGCCTCCGTACAAACTTCCCCTACCGTATCCGTAATCGGATGTTCCTGCAGATATTTTTCCGCAAATTCTTTGAAATTCAGCACATTGGTTGCTTCCACATCCGGTTTGTTCGTCTCTGTCGGATCGTTGATGATTGCCAGCTGCGGTTTTCCACTGGTATCATTGATGCTTCCGTTGATATTGACGATGCAATAACGCAGACCATTTGACATTTTAAATTTTACCGTCTTTTTATCTGCGCTGATTTCAAAAGAATCCTGCGGATAATATCTTTCCGGACTGACATACACACTGTCAATCGTAGAACCATCTTTCAAGGTAATCTCAAATACCGGTTCTGCATCATCCGACGAAAATCTTGCTACATCCATATGATAAAACTGACCTGGATTCTCCTGCTTCTGATATTTATAAACAGAAACAGGTGTTCCATTTACTTTCAGTTCATATTTGGTTGATTCCTGATACTGTGCAGATTTTAACACATCACTGTTAGCTACAACTGCAGACTCATCCACATCCGGTGTCGTTGGATCATCTCCCGATTTTCCATAATCATGAATGTTTCCTCCGGTCTTATCAGCCACTTTCACAATTTCTGCCTGCTGTTCCTGTACCGGCTGTTCCGCTGTCTCCGCAAACGCAGATACCGGTAACAGTGTCATCGACATGGCTGCTGCCATCGATATAGCCATTGCTTTCACAGCTCTTTTTTTTGATTTGATTTTTCTGTTCTGATTCATCATTCTCCTCCTTTTTTCTCTTTAATCTCAGTTTTCAAGCCTGAATTTCTGAGAATTTACTGTTTTTCTCTTGCTAAGTTACCTCCAATCATTTTCTGCATCACTGAAAAATATTGTTTTCTTATACCATATAAATGGATTGTCTCTTCTTCACCATCCTTTCAGAACTGAAATATTATAATTCATCGGATTATCGATTTCTTTTTGAGTTTGTTTGCGCCACTCTCGCGGCGTTGTACCTGTAAATTTACGAAAATTGCGGATCAGCGCACTGTCTGTCTGAAAACCGGCCTGTATTCCCGCATCCCCTATACTGCAATCCGTATAGTGGAGCAGTTCACATACTTTTTTCACACGAAGTAAATTGATATAATCTCCCGGAGTGATACGCATATACTCACTGAACTTTCTCCGAAAATGTGTTTCACTCATATGACAGATCTGCATCAGATCATCCATCCGGATATCATCCTGATAATGGCCATCCATATATTCCACAATCTGCAAAATTTCTCCCAGATAGCGGTTTTGATAAATAACTTCCCTCTGGCCGCTGTCTCCCGGGTTAAATCGGATCAATGACAAAAGCAGCGATCTCAATTCTCCCTGAACAGCTTCCCGGTAAAATTCTTTTTTCTCTCTGAGTTCATCTAACAGGTTTCTCACTTTTCTGCCAACATACGGATCCATGTCTTTGGTAATCAGAAACATTCGACTGTGCAAGCGTCGAATCAGCTCATCTGCAACATATCCCTCTCTTGCAAATTGCTCCTTTAAAAATTTTTCACTGTCCACATACAGATATTCCCATTTTTGAATCTGACCCCGAATCCCCTGAGTACGATGTGGATAGTTTCGTGGAATCACTACAACGGTATCTGCCCGATAAGGGACACCTTCTTCTCCAAAATACATTTCTCCCTTTCCGGAATAACAATATCCGATTTCCAGATAATTGTGAAAATGCATTGGATCTGCCCCATACTCTGTAATCCATTTCTCTCCCAATAATGCAAGCACCGGCATTCCCTGTGGCATTTCATAATATCGAAATTCTACGTTCTCTTTCTCAGTGTGTTCCATTATTCTTTCCTTACTCTTTATGTTTATACACCACCTTCTGCAAACATCTGCTACCCTTATGTAAATTGCTTTCTTTGCATCAATTTATGAGTTGTCCCGATTATAACAATTTTCTTTTGTCTGTTAATTTTAAATTCTTCACAGTTATTTGCGTTTTCTTTCATTTTTCATATGTGTTTTTCTTTCTGGGACTATTATATTTCATCAGATATGCACAATTTAAGAGTGATTTATTTGTATTTTCTGCCATTTTTCTAACAAAAAAAGCACATGAGAGTTTGCAGATTCTCCCATGTACTTTCAAAAATTACCCGTTTTCTATTCTTTTTACCCTTCTATTTTTCCATACGTTCTATCTTCGGAATTTTCAGTGTAATCACCGTCCCGATTCCAGGTGCACTGTCACACAACAGTTCTGCCTGATTGTCATAAAAAATCATAAGCCGTGTTTTTACGTTTTTCAGCCCATAATGTTTTCTGTCATCCTCTGCATAGATTTGTTTCATACTTTCGGGATTCATGCCCGCTCCATCATCCTGTATACGCAGGACAATCCTGTCATCTTCTATGTATCCGGAGAGCTTAACTGTTCCATCACCTCCGTTCTTTTCATCAATTCCATGACAGACCGCATTTTCCAGCAATGGCTGAAGTGTGATTTTGGGAATCAGATAAGGATACACCTGCTCATCCACATCCAGCAGAAACTGCAGTTTCTCCTTTTTACGCATCATCTGAATCTCCATATAGGACTGACACATCCGAATTTCTTCTTCAATCGTGATAATATAATCTCCCTGACTCAAAACCATCCGGTAAAAGCGGGACATAGAAGACAGAACACTGCGAATTTTATCTGTTTCTCCTTTTACTGCCATCCAGTTCATCATATCCAGTGTATTATATAAAAAATGCGGACTAATCTGTGTCTGCAATGCATAAAGTTCAGCCTCAGACTTAGCCTTACCAAGCACATACTGTTCCTGCATCAGACACTGAATCTGCTGAACCATTTTATTGTAACGGACAGTCAGTTTTCCCAGTTCATCTTGATATTCCAGTATCGCTACCGGCTTCAAAATGCCCTGGTCCACCGCTTCCATTGTAGAATCCAATTTATGAATTCGCATAAGAAACGGTCGAGTTCCAAGTCGCAGAAACAGATATGCAAGGCAACAAACTGCGAAATAAAACAGCAGCATTTCCCGAATAATCTTTCCGCATCCCTGCGCCAGTACTGTACATGGGACCACAGACAGCAACAACATTTTTCCGTTGTTCAGTGCATTCTTTCTGAAAAGCCATTCTCCGTCTTCCGTATGAGTATTCGATGACATACCTGTTTCCGACAATACTACTTTAGAATCTGTCCCTTCATCATTGCTGGATAATATTATTTTATTTTCTGCATTCAAAAGGTAGATTATCTGCTGATCCATCAAACCACTCATATTATTTTCCACAACATCGACTGGAATCATCACTCCCGCTACTCCGAGCAACTGTGAATACTGTTCTGTGTTCCATATCATCCGGAAGTTTGCCAGATATTTCTTTTTCTGACCGTACCGGTTTTTTTCCTCAATCACTCTCCAATAATCCTGTGCTTTATCCGAACTGTCTGGCACATCAATGTTCCATTGTTTTAATTCTTCCATCGGGCGATAACAGGTATTTCCACTTTCTGAAATCAGGAACTCCTCCGGAATATAATACAGAATGGAAATATCATCTGAACTGAATTCAAGCTGATAGGTATACTCTGACAATTCATCAAACTTTTTCAGTTCCTGTACCAAACTTTCTCCTTCTATCCTGCGCAATGCTGCACCCGCTTCGTCGGACACTGTGATCAGAGAACCGATACGGATAATTCTTTCCTGTACATTATCCATCATCTGTTCCACACGGTCATAGTTTTTATCCATGGCATAACGCATCATCTCACTGTTTTTCTGTACAATTCGATATAATGTAATCCCGAATATAAGCGTTACAGGTAAAATTCCAACTGCAAGAAAAAGCAGAAACAGTTTTTGAGAAAGCTTCCAATGATAAAAAAATGATTTTCTGCTATTGCTTTTTTGTTTCATAATGTTTCTCCATCATCCTGCGATAGTCCGTCGGAGACATATCATGTTTTTCCCGAAATGCCTTTGCAAAATAATTTCCATTGGAATATCCACATCTGGTAGCGATCTCATCCACCGCTTCGTATGTCTGCGATAATAATTCCTCTGCCCGTTTCATACGCATCTCACTGATATACTGTCGGATAGTCTTTCCCATTTCTTCTTTAAACAGCTGGTTCAGATAAGTACTTGACAGGTGAAAATGATCCATAACCATCTGACCTCCAAGTCCGACATTATCCAGGTGTCTGAGACAGAAAGTGCGTATATCGCTTACAATCCGACTACAATCTTTCTGTTTTTCCAGATACTGTTCCATTCCATGACATAGTTGATAAAACATCTCCTCCATCTGCTGAAGATGTCTGCATTTTGCCAGTTGATCCATATATGCTTCAATGGAATCAAAACCGGTATCACCCAGACTATCCGGATAATCTTTTAAAATCTGACTGGCAAATGTTTTTGTCAGGGCAATGAGCTGTGTTCCTTCCGGCATGCAATTCTCCGACTCGCATAACCGCGCCAATTCTTCCCTATACCAGTCATAGATTCTCCACGGATTTTCCCGGTAAACCTGTAAAAACACCTGATAAATCCCTGGATCAATAAACTCCCGTCGAATCAGATGCTTCAGTTCAATATAATGAACATCCGGTGAAAAAAAAGTCTGTTCCATTGCAAGATGTGCCATATGGCTACTGTTATAGATTTCAGACATCCGTTCCACAAAATATCCCAGCGCAATTGTATAATTCGGATATTTCACCACAAAGGAATGCAGCTTTCTGCGTATCTCAGCCTGTTTTTTTGCCCTACATGCAATCACAACTTCCGCTTTCGCCGCATTCTGATCCGAATCCAGTAACAGGAAATCAATACTGTCTTTCAAATACTGCTCCAGCAATTCCCTGCATACTTCCCAGTCTTCATTTTCCTGCTCCGAGCAGAGTTCAAAGCTCAGATAAATCTCATCTCTCGAGCAATGAAATCCACAATTTCCACAGACTTCCTGCAAGAGTTCTTCTGTTGTATGTCTCTGCTGTAACAAATGGAACAATTTTGTTTTTTGATAAGACAGATTTTCTTTCTGTAACTGCTCTGTTTTATATTGTGTGCGTATTTTTCCGATTGCTTTTTCCAGAGCTTCCAGCACTGCTTCCGGTTGAATCGGTTTTTCGATAAAAGCAACCGCAGATAAATCAATGGCATCTTTTAAATAATCGGTCTGTGTATATCCGGTAATAAATATTATCTTACAGTCCGGCACCAGTCTGACTGCTTCTCTGCAAAAGTTAATTCCATTTTTCTGCGGCATACGGATATCAGAAATAATCAGATCCGGCAGATACCAGGATACGGTATGTAACGCTTCTTTTCCATTTTCTGCCTGCATCACTTCTTCCACATCATATAATTCCCAGGGAATTGTTTCTGCCAGTCCCTCTCTTGTATAAATATCATCATCTACGATCAGCAGTTTCATGATCTGTCCTCCCAGTAGTTGTCAATCTGTTCCTGCAAAATATCCAGATATTCCTGTAAGCCGGCTTCATAAAGCTTATCTATTGCAAGCGCATAATCCTCCTCTATATTGTCAGAGACACCGCAGCAAAGCGGAAGCAGATAATCTTTACGAACTTCCTCAAGGCGGCTTTCCAGATCTTTTAATCCATTGTCTTCCCACGAAAAATCAACAAGTGCGTTCTCCGGTGCACTTTCTGCCAGCAGTTCCTGTTTTTTGGCAAGTTCCTGACATACCGCTGCCCATTGTTGATCTTCCATGTATTTTTCCCGATCCAGCAGTTCATCTGGACTTCCAACCCAATAAGTAAAAATATCTTTGCTTGGAATACTTTCATATGAAATTTGCTCTCCCTTCCGTTGATAGTGAATTCCTTCTACACCGTAAGAGATCAAATCGTAAAATTCCTGATCCGTATGTACTTTTTCCAGAATTTGCACCGCCAGCTCGGGATACTGACATTTCGCAGAGACAGAAATACAGGAAAGTTCTTTTCCGCTTCTGACTTTTGTGATATTTCCTGCATAAATATCATAATCAAAAAATCCATATTCCCATTCCGGATGTTTTTCATACAAGGTCCGGACAACATATTTATTTAATGACCAGATGGGTAAATTCATTTCACATGGTTTTTCATTATCCTGCATCATTTCCAGAGCAGTCATTCCTTCATTATCTGAGGAAGCCAGAATTCCAGGAGTTAAAATTCCATCCTGATACCACCGATGTACAATGTCTAAAATATGACGAAATTCCGGTGTCTCAAAGCGACTGATCACATGTTTTCCGGTGTCCGCATCTACCACAGCATACGGAAGCATCTCAACACTTGCGATTTCTCCATAATTTGTTCCAAATATGTGCCACAGAGAAGACCATACCCGATTGTCTGTAATCATAGCTTCATTCTGATAACGAGCATCTATCTTCGCTGTATACAGATAGTTCTCCATACTTTCAAAATCCGTTACTTCAGGCAGGTTCCACTCATCCAGCAGATCTGTTCTGTAAAAAAAACCTCCTCCGGTATCACTGATTGTATCTTTCTTCAACTGCGGAATCCCATACAACCCACCATTCCATTCCAGATTCGTCAGATAATCAGCCCGATAATCCTCAAAATGTGCAAACAGCTCCGGCACTACCGTCCGATACTTATTCAAATCCAGAAATGCACCTTTTGCTGCCTGTTGATAGTAATCCGAAAAATTCCCATTAGAAATAAAATCATATTCACCGGAAGCAATTGCCATATTAATCTGTGAACGTTCATCCCCCCATGGAATATAATCAAACCGCAGATGGCACCCCAGTTCTTCTGTTTTCTTATCCAGTTCCTCGTAATACTGATCCATTCCATCTTCTGGCGGAACTCCTATCGTAAGTGCCTTTAGGGTCACATAAGATTCTTCTGAACTTTTGGAAAGAGCCTCCTGCTGTGATATACTTTTTCCACATCCCGTCAGATACATAACCAGTGTTCCACATAAAAGTAAAATGCAGCTCGCCGTTTTTTTCATACCACCGCTCCTTCATACATATTTGATTTCTTTATTTTTATCTTCTCAAATTCTTATTCCGGTGTCAAGTTTCAAAAATTATACTGAAACGCAGAAAAACCGGAGGCATAAAACCCCCGGTTTTCTTATCTTTTTCACATTACATTTGTACGATTTGGATGTTATTCTATAAACATCGCATCTCCAAAGGAGAAGAACCGATATCCTTCCTTCACTGCTTCCTCATAAGCCGCCAGCACATGCTCTCTTCCTGCAAGTGCAGAAACCAGCATCAGCAACGTTGACTCCGGCAGATGGAAGTTTGTGATCAGGCAATCCAGCACTTTGAATTTGTAGCCCGGATAGATGAAGATTTCTGTCCATCCGCTGCTCTCTTTTAACATACCGTTTTCATCTGCGGCAGACTCAATGGTACGACAACTTGTGGTTCCGACACAGATCACACGATGTCCGTTTTTCTTTGCATTGTTGATCTTCTCTGCTGCTTCCTGTGTCACCATATAAAATTCAGAATGCATATGATGATCCAGAATGTTGTCCACTTTTACCGGACGGAACGTTCCAAGTCCGACATGCAGTGTTACCTCTGCAATATCAACGCCCATATCCTTTACCTGCTGAAGCAGTTCCGGTGTAAAATGCAACCCTGCAGTCGGAGCTGCAGCAGAACCGTCATATTTTGCGTAAACAGTCTGATAACGGTTCTTGTCCTTTAACTGATGTGTGATATATGGCGGTAACGGCATCTGACCTAACTGATCCAGAATTTCTTCAAAAATTCCTTCATAAGTAAATTGGATCAGACGGTTGCCCTCTTCCACGATATCAATCACTTCACCGACTAAAAGTCCACCACCAAAAATAATCTTTGTGCCGACTTTTGCCTTTTTACCCGGTTTTACCAGTGTTTCCCAGACATCGTTTTCCTTGCGTTTCAGCAGAAGAATCTCGATTTTTGCCTGAGTCCCCTCTTTTTCACCAAACAGACGGGCAGGAATTACTTTTGTATTGTTTAATACAAGGCAGTCACCTGGTTTCAGGAATTCTGTGATTTCCCGGAATACATGATGAGAATATTCCCCAGTCTCTTTATTCAGAACCAGCAGTCTGGAGGAGGAACGATCCTCCAGCGGGTCCTGTGCGATCTGCTCCTGTGGCAGATCAAAATAATAATCTGTTACTTTCATTTCATTTGTATTCAATACAGACACCAACTTTCTACTGGCGCAGCTCGATACCAAGACGCTCCAGACCATTCATGATCTTCTTCATGGCAGCTGTGATATCTGCCTCTTCCAGTGTACGGTCTTTTGCACGGAAGGTCAGTTTATAAGCCAGAGATTTGAATCCGACTTTGATCTGCGCGCCCTCATAAATATCAAACAATTCATAAGACTCCAGAATCTTGCCGCCTCTCTCGTCAAATACTTTCTCAATATCGCCTGCAAGTACATGTTTCGGAACAACCATACTGAGGTCACGGCTGACAGCCGGGTATTTTGCAATGCCTTCGTATTTGCGGTCAAAAGTTGCACGGGAAACGATTTCCGGCATATCAATGACAGCAACGTATACGCGATCTTTGATGGAGTAATTTGCTGCAACCGTCGGATGAATCTCACCGAGATAACCGATGACCTGTCCATCATAGATGACGTTTGCCTGACGTCCAGGATGTAAGAAGGACAGTTCCGACTCCGGATCATACTCCGGCTTCAGATTCATACCTACTTTATACAGGAACTCCTCAATAACACCTTTCATCGTATAGAAATCGCCATCACCATAGAATCCCAGTGTAAACTGCATACGCTCTTCCGGAAGTTCTGTAACAGGCTCCTGTTTTGGCAGATAAATATTTCCTAATTCATACAGACGAACATCTTTGTTTCTACGATTGAAGTTGGTAGAAAGAGATGTCAGCATTCCATTTAAGGAAACGGTACGCATAATACTGAAGTCCTCTCCAAGCGGATTGGAAATAGTTACAGTATTACGCAACTGACTGTCTGCCGGAAGTAATAATTTATCAAATACCTTCGGACTCTCGAAGGAGTATGTCATTCCCTGTGAAAATCCGCAGAACTGGGCAACTTCTCTTGCCACTTCCTCTACACGAAGTTTAAAGGAAAGTTTACCTGTTGTGGATTCTCCGGATGGAAGTGTGGTCGGAATATTGTCATATCCATAGAATCGTGCCACTTCCTCTGCGATGTCTGCATCACGGAGCAGATCCTGTCTCCAGGATGGAACGATGACTTCCTGTGTCTCCTCATCAAAACCAAGGTCGATTTTTTTGAAATATCCGATCATTGTCTCTGCAGAAATATCAGTTCCGAGCAGACCGTTGATCCAATCCGGATCAAATGCAATTCTTCTGCCTGTCATTTCTTTCTTGTAAACATCAACGACACCGCCAACAACTTCACCTGCACCAAGTTCTTCGATGAGCTGGCAGGCACGGTTCATAGCTTCAATCGCATTGTTTGGATCCAGGCCTTTTTCAAATTTGGAGGAGGCGTCGGTACGAAGACCTACTTTTTTGCTGGACAGACGGATGTTTGTTCCATCAAAGCAAGCCGCCTCAAAAAGCATTGTCTGAACATTGTCTGTGATCATGGAGTTTTCTCCACCCATGATACCGGCAAGTCCGATTGCTTTTTCGCCATCGCAGATCATCAAAATACTGTCATCCAAGGTGCGCTCCTGGCCATCTAACGTAACAAATTTCTCGCCTTTAGCAGCACGGCGTACCCGAATCTCATGGCCGGAGATTGTATCCATATCATAAGCATGCATTGGCTGTCCAAACTCTTCCATGACATAGTTTGTGATATCTACGATATTGTTGATCGGACGGATACCGTGGGAAGCCAGTCTGTGCTGCATCCACTTCGGTGACGGTGCGATCTTAATATTTTTTACTACACGGGCAGTATAACGCGGGCAAAGATCCGCATCTTCTACAGATACCTTAATGTAGTCGTTTACGTCCTCTGTATTTCCTGTCTCTGTTACTACTGGCGGAATAAATTCTTTTCCGAAAGTAGCTGCTGCCTCACGGGCAATACCAAGAATGGAAAAGCAGTCTACACGGTTAGATGTAATCTCGTACTCTACAACTACGTCATCTAATCCAAGATAAGCAACTGCACTCTCGCCAACCGGAGCGTCTTCCGGTAAAATATAAAGTCCGTCCTCAGCTGCATCCGGATACATATCGGTCGTAGAGCCAAGTTCTTCGATGGAGCACATCATACCGTTGGACTCGATACCTCTTAATTTACCTTTTTTGATTTTGATGCCGCCTTCTACGACTTTTCCATCATGACCGCCTGCAACACGTCCACCGTCTAATACAACCGGAACTTTTGCTCCTTCAAACACGTTCGGTGCACCAGTTACAATCTGTGTGGTCTCCCCGCCGATATCCACCTGGCAAATCACCAGTTTGTCTGCATCCGGGTGTTTTTCGATTTTTAATACCTGACCGATGACGATTTTTTCCAGATCCTCATCTAATTTTTTATATCCTTCTACTTTTGAACCGGAAAGTGTCATCGCATCCATGTATTCCTGCGGCTCTACTTCTAATTCCGGAACATATGCTTTTATCCAAGATAATGAAGTTGTCATGTTTCTTTCTCCTATATTAATTCTTTCATAATTTTTCCTGCAGATTCGAAAATTTTTCCTGCAAAGTTTTTCTTATGCACTTCTTTCGTGCAGATTCGAAAATCTTTCCCTCAAAATTTTTCCTATGCACTTCTTTCGTGCAGATTCGAAAATCTGCGATTTTCTCATTGTCCGGCATTCGCCGTACAATCAGAGCTTTGACCATAAATACTCATTCAAGCCAGCTTGATTCGTATTTATGTCCCAACCTCTATCTGCACTTCTCAAAGCTAACGCTAAAACTGTTTTAAAAATCTATCGTCATTCTCGTAAAGCAGACGCATATCGTCGATTTCATATTTTAACAGTGCGATACGCTCCAGGCCTACACCGAACGCAAATCCAGAATATTCCTTTGGATCAATGCCGCTCATCTCAAGTACATGCGGGTGAACCATTCCACAGCCAAGAATCTCAATCCATCCTTCGCCTTTACAGAAACGGCATCCTTTTCCACCGCATTTGAAGCAAGTCACGTCTACCTCAGCACTCGGCTCTGTGAATGGGAAATGATGTGGGCGGAATTTTACTTTTGTCTCAGGTCCGAACAGCTCTTTTGCAAACTCCTGCAGTGTTCCTTTCAGATCTGCAAATGTAACACCTTTATCGATAACCAGTCCCTCAATCTGATGGAAGGACGGAGAATGAGTTGCATCTACTTCATCGGCCCGGAATACACGTCCCGGTGCGATCATACGGATCGGCAGTTTGCCCTGTTCCATCACTCGAACCTGTACCGGAGATGTCTGTGTACGAAGTACAATTTTGTCATTGATATAGAATGTATCCTGTTCATCTTTGGCCGGATGATTTGCCGGAATGTTCAGTGCCTCGAAGTTGTAGTAATCATACTCTACTTCCGGTCCTTCTACGACTTCATATCCCATACCAACAAAGATACGCTCTACTTCTTCCAAGGCAATGGTATTCGGATGACCGTGGCCAACACGGTTTTTCTTTGCCGGAAGTGTAACGTCGATGACTTCTTTTTTCAGTTTATGTTCCAGCTCCAGAGCTTCCATTTTCTTTTTGGTTTCTTCTAATTTCTGCTCAATGGCTGCTCTGGTCTCATTTACCATCTGTCCAACCAGCGGACGCTCCTCCGGGCTGACATCTTTCATTCCTTTTAATACAGCAGTAAGTTCACCTTTTTTCCCGAGGAATGCAACACGGACATCATTTAATCCGTTTAATCCTTCTGAACTTTCGATAGAAGCAAGCGCTTTTTCTCTGATTTGCTTTAACTTGTCTTTCATCTCTTATCTCCTTTTACTTATTCATAAATGTATCAGATTGTTCTGTTTTATCATTTTGAGAAATATTGATTACACGGATTGTTCCGTATATTCAAGTCGAACGCACGTGAGACTTGGTGCGTGATTCTGGTCAGCGAAAGCTG
>ERZ832973.456-NODE-456-length-49990-cov-7.278262_pt1 | contig 49990 bp, 54 predicted proteins | sample MGYA00519950_ERZ832973 | MGnify/ENA primary metagenome ERZ832973 (study PRJEB31850, sample SAMEA3708734) | human gut metagenome | biome: human gut; feature: human-associated habitat; material: faeces | place: China | collected 2014 ... | reverse complement strand
TTAACAACTACATTGCCAATGCAGTTCACTTGTTGAATAACAAACAGGTTTCTTTGTGTTTTATCCTATACGATTCCTTAACCTACGACGCATCTAACGCTCGGATCAAGGCTAATCATGAGTATCATTATTTCAGATTGTATATTAATCTTGGACATGTATTAATATTGTCTTTATTAACTTGTCAATGTTCTCTTCAAGTAAAAAATCCCCTTACATATGTAAGGAGATTCAAAGAAGATTTTTTAAGCTATTTCTAAATATTATAAAGACAATTATATCACATATGTAATTCTACATTTATACTTAATGAGTCATCAAAGCATCCTGAACTTACGCTCAAAGCCTCTTCAACTTCCTCCATCTCATACTCATCTAACCGATCTAAACATCTAATTAATCTTGATTTATCAATCGTTCTTATTTGCTTGCACATTATTATAGAATCATGTTCAAGATCTTCTCGGCTGTTAATAAAGACATGTGTTGGTAAATTTTCTTTTTTCCCTACGTGAGATGTCAGTGATGCAACTATAGTAGTGCTACTAAAATAATTTCCTGCATCATTTTGTAAAATAACTACAGGTCTTATCCCACCTTGTTCAAAACCTTGATACGGATTTAAGTCGGCTACATATATTTCACCTCTACTGATTTTTTTATCATTGCATACTCCTTTCATATAATTACAATACTATTTAGTGTTCAACTCGTATAAATATGTTAAAAAAATCTCCTTAAATATAAGGAGATTCAATAAAACATTTTTAAGTTATGATCTTTGAATTAATCATTAATGTTATAACTATTTTTAATAACAATTATAAACAAATAAAAAAGATCATTTAAGGGGAATGATCTTCTTTATTTTTATAGGGAATTCGTGTAATAAAAAAATTAATATCTTGGGAAACTATTACTTAAAATGTAAATATATGAGATATAAATATATATGGGTTATCTCATTCTTTTACATGTTAATTTTTATCACAATTTCATTATAATGAAATATAACAAATTGAGTAGAGACAAGCATCCTAAATTAATCATTAGTATTTGTGCAATGTGCACAAATGATGTGAAGCGTTAAGAGCTTGTTTTTATTAATAAAATAATTTAAAAAAGACTGTCAACTTCATATTTGTCAACAGTCTTAAATCTCCTTAAAATAATGAGATTTATAAAATATTTTTAAGTTACGATATTTAAATTAATCATTAATGTCATAACCGTTTTTAATTAGAACTTCTTTAATTTTTTCCAGTATTATTTTAATAGAATAGTAAACCGCGGGTATACTACAGTTTTCTTCAATAGCAATTGATTCTAGAGTCTTACATTGAACATATTTTTTTAAAATACGTTCTTTTTCTTTGACTGGTAAATCTTTAATTGTTAACTCAATAAAACTTATTAATTCTTGATGTATCAATTCTTTCAACAATAAGTTTTCGTTAACATCAAAGCCTTCTTTTTCTAATTCTAAAAATGGACTTCGATCTAATGAAAAATATCCCTTATGATAATCTACTTTTCTTTTATATGCTGCATCAATATGATCATATTTATTCATTGTCTCATAAACATCCTGATCAACTTCAACAAAGCAATCTTGATTATAATATTTAGGATACATTTCTCTCAGGTTTACCCTAACTTTAGTTGATATATTATCCCTCCCTTCTTCATAAACCGAGAGAAACAACTGTCGAACTTTAAGTTTTATAAAAAAAGCTCTAATGATTTTGGGGTCTCATTAGAGCATACTTAAGTTATTCAATTTTTAAAAGATTGATGTGTGAGTTAATCTTCTTTTTTTAATTTGTTTGTACTGAATTTTCTTCTTCTAATTTTTGTTTTTCTAATAATTTAAAGAATGGATAATATAAAACCATATCTAAGATAATTAAACCAATAACCATAATAGCAGCTTTAAAATCCATACATCCAAGAGCAGCTCCAAGTGGTGCTGGTGTTGTCCATGGTGTTTCAATAATTCCTTTTCCTACAATATGGAAGGCCATTAAACCATAAGCAATAATTGAATTGATTACTGGTACAAAGATAAATGGAATCATCATTAATGGATTTAAAACCATTGGTAAACCAAAGATAATCGGTTCATTGATATTAAAGATTGCAGGTCCAATTGATAATTTTCCTAATGTCTTTAATTCTGCTGATTTAGATCTCAACAACAAGATACAAAGTCCCATTGTAGCTCCACCACCACCAAGTGTAATAACATATGACCAGAATGGTTGAGTAAAGTAATGTACGATTGGTTGTCCAGCAGAGAATGCTGAAAGATTAGCAATCAAATACATTTGCATAAATGGTAAACGGATTGGTTGAGTAATACTTGCTCCATGTAATCCAAAGAACCAGAATACTTGAGCAATCATGGTAATTAAACAAATACCAACTAATGAATCAAGTCCTGAAATTGCAGGTGCTAAAACTGTCATGATCATACTTGGTAAAAGTTGTCCGCTAAAGTTTTGTACAACTAAAGAAAGACCATAAAAAATGATTACACAAATAAATAATGGTAAGATTGCATCAAAAGATGAACTGATTGCTGGTGGAACACCTTCAGGCATTTTAATACGAATGTCTTTTTTAAACATAAAATGCATAATTTCCACACAACCTATAGCAACCAAGATTGCTGTAAAGATACCTTTGGCATCCAAATAGGTCGTTGGTATGTAATTACCAGCTAAAGCTAATAAGTCTGTGGCACTTTTTCCATCAACAATAAGATTTGATGCTACTGCTGAAGTTGTTGGTGCAGATACAATTAAAAATACGGCAGTTGATACGATTGCTGAATTTAATTTTGGCATTTCGTATTCATCTGCTAAATGATAAGCAATTGCAAATGCAATAAATAACCCCATTAATGCCATTGTCATATTATAAGGTAATTGCAACATTGCTTTGTTAGCTTGCGCCCAATTATACCAACCATTTAACATATCAGAGACAAATCCCCAATTTGGCAACGTTTCTGGTTTAAAAGGTGGTGTGGAAATAATTAAACATACCCCTCCTAAAATAGATAACGGAATTGCTACTACCATTCCATCACGAATAGCTGCTAAATGTCTTTGATTCCCTAATTTGTTAGCAATTGGTACAAGTGTACGATTTGCAAGTTCATTAAATTTTTCCATGAAATTCATGAAAGTTCCCTCCCTTCTCTTGCTACAGTGAAATTATATAACTGTAACCGCTTAAAATTCTTTTGATTTCCACAACAAAAAACATCTTTCCAATTACTTGAAATCTTTTCCAAATCATGGAAATAAATTGTTTTATTTTTTTTATTGGCATTTATTTTTTTATGTTGACACTCCCTTTTTATTTTTTATAATGAAATTGTGTGTGAGTTATATCTTCTTATAAAATAGGAGGATATATTTATGAAATTAATCATTGAAGAAAATGAACAAAAAATGAGCGAAAGTGCAATGCACATTTTACTTGGAGCAATGATGCAAGATAAAAGAGTCAACATCTCTTTAACTGCTGGACGCTCTCCTATCAATCTTTATAAGATGATGGTTCCTTATGTTAAAGACCAAGAAAAATTCAAAGACATTCAATACTATCTTTTTGATGAAGCACCTTATCAAGATAAACCATATGGCCCAAACTGGGAAGAAATGCAAGAACTATTCTTTAAAGATGCAAATATCCCTGATGAAAGAATCCATACAACAACTATGGAAAATTGGGAAACTTATGATCAAGAAATCAGAGATGCTGGTGGTATTGATGTTATGTTGATTGGACTAGGTTGGGATGGACATTTCTGCAGCAACTGTCCAAGATGTACACCTATGGATAGTTATACTTATCCAATGGATCGTAAAACAAAAAATGCAGCTAATCCAACATATCCAGCAAGAGATCATCTACCAATCACTTTATCAATGGGACCAAAAAGTCTAATGAGAGTGAAACATCTTGTAATGATTGTTACTGGTAAAGAAAAAGCTCAAATTTTAAAACAAGTGTTAGATTCACCTATTTCAGATGAACTACCAGCAACTGTTTTAAAATTACATCCTAACTTCACTGTTATCTGTGATAAAGATGCTGCATCTTTATTAAATATGGATGATTATAAAAGATTATAAAATCTTTATAGAAAGCTTCGGCTTTCTTTTTTTATTTCCAATGTTTGGAAATAATTTCTACCTTTTGGAAAATAAAAAGTAAATAAAGCGTTCATTTGTTATAATTTTTCTATCCTGGAGGACTACTTATGAGAAAAAATAAAACAAAAAATAACAAAAGCAATAAAAACAGAAATAATATGGATATTATCGAAACACGTGTTAGAAGATTTGTAGCTATGATCATCGATTGGTATCTTACTAACATGCTGGCTGTTATCCCTATTACCTTCTATTTAAGAGGAAATGACTACTTAAAACCTTATATGTTTGATTTAACACACTATGATTTTTCTATAGGTCTTGCTTTAGGTCTTTATGGTGTTTTGATTGGTATTATTTACTATGTATTTATTCCAACATATCTTTTTAAAGGACAAACACTTGGTAAAAAAATATGTAAGATCAAAATCATTAAAGAAAATAATGAATCAATCAATTTAAAAGATATGATGTTAAGAGAACTTCTTGGAGCATCCTTACTTGAAGGTGGGATGATTATCATCCCAACCTATATAAGAAAGCTACTTCCATTATTTAAACTTACAATGATTGTTGATCCTTTAAAATATATTGCCTATGCTTTAACTATCGGTTCAATTATCTATGCTTATTTCCAAGCAAATACACGATCTTTTCATGATAAAGTAGCTAAAACTATTGTTGTTAAACAATAATTAACTATGGTATAATTATGCAAAATATACATAAAGGAGATTCTTCATGTTTAACCTAATAATTATACTTTTATCAACACTTAATGATGAACCAAAAGGTTCAAATAACTATAAAATAGCTAAATATATGATAGAAAATATGCGCGATTTAGAAGAATATTCTCTCACAGATCTAGCTCAGGCTTGCTATGTGTCAAATTCTAGTATTTCGCGCTTTTGTCGTGATATTGGACTTAAAGATTTCAATGCATTGAAAAATCAAATCGCAAAGTTTTCTGTTGAGTCTGCTCGCTTAAAAAGAAAGTTTGACTATGAAAAATATGAATCCTCATCAATGTTTCAATCATATGTAAAAAATGTTATTTCCAATTTAAATTACTTCTTAGAAAATGATATTGAAAAACAAATCAATACACTTGTTCAAGAAATCAGTTCTTATCAGAAAATAGCCGCTTTTGGCTATATGCAATCTGAAAGTGTTGCCTGCAATTTACAGTTCGATCTGCAAACAAGTGGTAAACTTATCTTTTCTTGTTTTAATATCAAAGATCAGGCAGACTATATTACTGACGCTGATGAAAATAATCTTATTATTATTTTTTCAGAATCAGGAACCTATTTTGATCGTATTTTTCCAAGAGCCAAGCCATTCAAAAGTAACAAAAAGAAACCAAAGATATGCATGATTACTTCTGACCAGTCAATAGAATATCCATTTATCGATTTCTACATCCGTTATAACAGTAAAGGTGGCTACGCAAGTCATCCCTATCCGTTACAGCTTATTTCTGATCTAATCAGTATCAGATATTCTGAAACTTTATAAATAATAAAAAGGTTTACCATCGCAAACCTGTTTATTTTTATATAATAGGGTCTAAAATTTGTTCGAGTTTGAAATTTCCATTTGAATAATCAACAATCATTACTGAAGCATTATTAGGAAATTTAAAAGATTGTTGAGGTAATAATGATTTGATAAATCCATATAACGAACAGCCGTGCCCTACAATTAAAACGGTATCCTTTTCATTACAATCCTCTATGATTTCTTGAAGTGCTTCATGATGTTTTGAAATAACATCATGAATGTCTTCTCCTTCATAAGGTCTGTAATCCATATCCAAATCTTCTAACCAGTTTGGTGATTCAATATTGAGTTTTCTTACAAGTTCTGTGGATATTCCTTCAAGTATTCCAAAATTAACTTCTTTAAAACGTTCTTCATAAATCGGTTCGACTTCTTTTTTACTTAGAATAATATTTGACGTTTGTACTGCCCTACCCAATGGAGATGTGTATGCCTTATCTATTTGGTATTGTTCTAGCTGCTTTGAAATACTTTCAACTTGTCTGATTCCCACTTTTGACAAAGGAGAATCACACCAACCCTGTGTCAGATTGATTTCATTAAAATGTGTCTTTCCGTGTCTTACAAATATAAATCTCATTATAACTTACCTTTAAAACTAAAACGTAAATGATGTTTTTCTTTATCTAATAAGAATTCATCATGTGTCTTAGCACCCCATGTATCATCACCAGCAACACCCATTTGTTTTTCATTGATACATAAAACCGTTTGATAAACATTTGGAAGTTCATCTTTGTGACGCGCATTTTGTAATTCATAAGGTGTATAGTGTAAAGCTGTAAATTCAAAGTCTTCACCTTTGACTGTTAATTTTGTATTTTCACCTGCAACTGATAATTCTCTGACATGTGTTCTGTTACCACATTCTTGTGGATATAAATAAGGTGTTAAATTGTCTGTTACTTGATAAGTATATTTTCCAAGAAGTGCCCCTTTGTTTCGATCAATATAGTTTTCTTCTGGACCAAATCCATAATAATTTACTTCTTCCATATCTTTATATAATTGGAAGATAAGTCCAAATACAGGCATTTCAATTTCAGAAACAACCGGTTGATAAGACATATCTACAATGATTTTACCATCACCATAGACTTCATAAACTAAATGAACCTTTTCATCTTGTAAATTTGGCAAATCATAAGCATATTCAATCTTGCAGGAACAGTCTCCTTTTGAAATACCAACAAACTCACATTTTGCATATAGACTGGCAGTTAACCATTTACCATAGCGATAACCATATTTGTTTTCAACATCATTATTTGTAGCTGCTCTAAAGAAATTTGGTCTGACAGGTACTCTAATATATTCTTGTTGATGATATCTATAAGAAACCAAACCTTTTTGTTTTGAGAAAATCGCATTGAAATCTTTTCCTACAACGCCTACATTCAAATAGTCTTCAACGATATCTACATGTTTTGTTGTATGAATGTTATGTGTTTTATTTTTTACTTCATAGATATATTGTTGTTGAGCGTATATTTCATGATTCTTTTTCAAATAGACTGTTACTGCACATTCTTGGTCTTGATCATTTATTTTAAATGGATTTTCAACAACAACTGATGATAATGGTTTACAATCTACTGTCATTGTTTTGGTTTGAACAACATTACCATTGCATAACATATCCATTTGTAATTGATATTCATTTAAATCTGTAAACAGATAATTATTGTTGATATGAATATCATTTTCATCTATTCTAAAATCTACATATTGATAACAGTATTTGACTTCTTGCATCTTTGGAGTATTTGTACGATCTGCAAAAACAATACCGTTTCCACAGAAATCATAGTCACTTGGTCTTTCGCCAAAGTCCCCACCATAACATAATTTTCCATCATGGTATAATGCTTGATCGATGTAATCCCAGATGAATCCACCTTGATACAAGGAATATTTCTTTTCTAAATCAATATATTTGAATAATGCTCCATTACTGTTTCCCATAGAATGGGCGTATTCACATAAAATAAATGGTTTATCTTGATGTTCCTTTAAGTATTTTTCAACATCAACTGCAAAAGTATACATTTGACTTTCAATGTCACTTGTTTCATTGTAACGACGATCATGTGAAAGTCCTTCATAGTGAATCAAACGTGAAGTATCTTTTTGCTTCATAAACTTAGACATTTCATAAAGATTTTTACCACCATAAGATTCATTTCCTAATGACCAAATAATAATCGAAGGATGGTTTTTATCTCTTTCATACATGGAATTGGCACGATCTAAAATAATATCTAGCCATTCAGATTTATCATCTGGTATGATATGTGTTTTATCAAAAAGTTCACTCCATGTTCCATGTGTTTCAAGATTAACTTCATCAATGACATAAAGACCATATTCATCGCATAAATCATAAACAAATGTTTGATTTGGGTAATGACATGTACGTAAGGCATTGATATTATTAGCTTTCATATTCAAGATATCTTTTTTAGTATCTTCATAAGAAACCGTTCTTCCTGTCTTAGCAGAAAATTCATGTCGGTTGACACCATGAAAAACAATTCTTTTACCATTGATACACATGATACCATCAATAAGTTTAAATTCTCTGACACCCACATTGTATTGACTACATTCAACTAAACCCTTTTCATCCATGATTTCTACATATAATTGGTAAAGGTTTGGTTTTTCTGCTGACCATAAATGAGGATCATCGAATTCAAAATTGATTGGACTGCAACAATCTTTGCTTTCTTTTTGTCCAATAACTTCATCTTTATACTTTAAAGTATAGACTGCCTTAAATTTAGCCTCTTTTTTTACAATCATTGGCGTTACTTCAACAGTTGCATGATCATAATTTTCATTTAAATGTGTCAAAATCTTGATATCTTTTAAATGAACGTGTGGTACCATTTGAAGTTCAACATTTCTAAAAATACCTGAAAAACGCCAGAAATCTTGATCTTCTAACCAACTTCCACTGCTGAAACGATAAACGTTAACAGCAATTTTGTTTTCTCCATTAACAATCAAATCTGTAATATTAAAACTTGAAGGTGTAAATGTGTCTTCACTGTAACCAACAAATGTTCCATTGACCCATAGAGCCATGGCTGATTCAACACCATGGAAAGTAATATAAGTATCGACATTATCTTTGATTACTGAACTGTCAAAATAAGTGACATAACTTCCAATTGGATTTTTATCAGGGAGTTCTCCAGGAATGATTTGTTGTGTTCCTGACCAAGGATAGATTTGATTGACATACATTGGTTTTCCATATCCTTGTAATTGAATATGACCAGGTACTTTGATTTCATCCCAGTGATCTACACAATAATCTTTATTAGAAAACTCCGGTATTAATTGATTAAATCCTGTTGCATAATGAAACTTCCAGCTCCCATTTAATGAATAATTGAAACTGCTTTGTTTTTCTTTTAATTCTTTAATACTTGCATATCTATGAATCGATGCTGTTGCTCTTAAACGATTGACATTAAAAATCTTTGGATCTTTGACCCATTCATTTTTCATTTCCATTTTTCTTTCCTCCTGACTATATTATAAATTAACCCTTAAAAATAGAAATGGAACAAAGTATAATATAGAGTAAAAAAGTATAAATATGTTTTTTATTCATTATATTTCTACCTATTTATGATATAAAAAGAAAGAAGTATAATAATTATAAGCTTATATTATATAAAGTATGGAGAATATTATGAATGAATTAGAAAACTTATTAAAAGATTTATATAAAATATCAGGTTTGAATATGTCTATATTTGATTTGAACCAAAATTTATTAGCTTCTTATCCTCATAAGAAATCAAAATTTTGTAATGAATTAGAAAAAAACAACAATGCTTTTCAACATTGTATTGATTGTGATTATAAAGCTATGGAACATGTCAAAAAAACGGGTGAACTTTATATTTATAAATGTCACTTTGGTTTAAATGAAGCAATTATGCCTCTTTATTCTTATGGAAGTTTAACTGGTTATTTAATGATGGGACAGGCCGTTATAGGAACATATAGAAATTATTCTGAAATCATTGAAAAATCTAAAGAATATTTTCAAGATAAAGAAATATTAAAAAAATATATCACAGAAATTACAATTTTAAACGAGGAACAAGTTTATGCTTTTGCGAATATTTGTGATGTATGTGCAAAATACATTTCACTTACAAACCGTATCCAAGCAAAACATGATCATCTTGCCCAAGAAGTTAAACACTATATCATTGCAAACTACAATAAACAAATTACAATTGAAGAATTATGTTCTTATTTTTTCTGTAGTCGTGGAACTCTACTTAATCATTTTAAATCAAAATACAATACAACAATCCATCAATATCTTTTGGATTATCGTTTAAAAAAAGCCACAGAACTTCTTATAAATGATGAGTTAAATGTTAAAGAAATTGCCTTTTTTTGTGGTTTTGAAGATCCTAATTATTTTTCTAAAGTATTTAAAAAAAGATATGGTCGATCCCCTCTAGAATTTAAAAACAATATAAATCAGTAAAAAAGCCCTTAGATTTCTCTAAGGACCTTTTTAACTTTATAATAATTTTATTCGACACCAATAATACACTAGACACTTACATTCAAATTTTATCTATTTCTTCTTTCAAAATCAATTAAATCCATTGATTTATCGTGATTTTTTTAATTGTACAAAAGTTTACTGGTTGTTTCCCTTTTTTATTTTCAAAATTTTTAAACGACAAATAAACTATTTTTGTGCTATCTTCTATGATTTTTTGACTTTTTAGGCTTTATTTTTAGGCTTATTCCATAAAATATCACTTACAGGACTAGCATACAAATGTTCCATTGTTTTTGGATAATTTATATAATATCTGTTACCTAATTTAAAATAATAAACTTTTTCCTCTTTAATCAACTTTCTTACTGTTGCATAATGTATCCCTGTTGCTTCAGCAAATTCATTAACAGTCATTACTTCCTTTTTTTCTTGTGTTTCCATTTTAAATATCCTTCTTTCTTATTTATTTTACAAACACATTCTATTTACCATAATTAACTTTCACAAATCTAAAAATTTATTTATACTTATTTAATTTCCTTTTTAATTGAACCAACGATTGATGAATAGATTTCCTTATGGCACTTTCACTCACTTGTTCTTTTAAAGCAATTTCTTCAATACTTTCATTATTAAAATAATAAGAAATTACTCTTCTTTTTTGTTTGGTTGTTAATGTTTCTAAAGACTTGTAGAGATTTTCTTTTAGATGTTCTTTTTTTAACTGATTATCAATCGTTGTTTTATCCTCTAACTCATATAAATAATCTTGTTTTAATTCTATAGTTTCTTTATTTATATATACAATGGTAAACATATTATTATCCTTTATGTAGTTCATGTTAATTATTTAAAAAATTTCAACATTAACAACTACATTGCCAATGCAGTTCACTTGTTGAATAACAAACAGGTTTCTTTTTGTTTTATCCTGTACGATTCCTAAACCTGCGACGCTTCTAACGCTCTGATGAAGGCTAACCGTGAGTATCATTATTTCAGATTGTATATTAATCTTGGACATGTATTAATATTGCCTTTATTAACTTGTCAATGTTCTCTCTAAGGATAAATCTCCTTACATATATAAGGAGATTCACAGAAGATTTTTTAAGTCATTTTTCACTTTTATAAAACAATTATATCACATATGTAATTTCACATTTATACTTAATGAATCATCAAAACATCCTAAACTCACATTTAAAGCATCTTCCACCTCTTCCATTTCATATTCATCCAGCTTTCCTAAATATCTAATTAATCTAGATTTATCAATTGTTCTAATTTGTTCACATAGTATTATAGAATCATGTTCAAGATCTTCTCGACTATCAATAAAAACATGTGTTGGTAAATTTTCTTTTTTCCCAGTATGAGATGTTAATGATGCAACTATTGTTGTACTGCTAAAATAATTTCCTGTATCATTTTGTAAAATAACTACTGGTCTTATGCCACCTTGCTCAGATCCTTGGAATGGATTTAAATCTGCTACATATATTTCACCTCTATTAATCTTGCTTATCATCATAATCTCCTTTCGAATATTCAAATAATTTAAATTGTATAAGCATGTTAAAAAATCCCCTTATATATAAGGAGATTCATTATAGTTATTTTAAGTTTTTCTGATTAAATCAATCTTTAATATAGTAGGTATTTTCAATAAGAAGTTCCTTGTTTTTTCAAATCATCTTTTTATAAAGTAATAAACTATTAATATACTATAGTATTCTTCAAGAGTAATTGATTTTAAAATTTTATATGACTATTTTATATAATAAGAATAATTTTTTTAGTAAACCTTTATATCAAAAAGATGGACCTTTTCCCCAACTTTGATAATCATTTAGTATCTACTTTTAATCACAATCCTCTGATTATATTTACATAATCTTGTCTTTGATCAACGAAGGCATAAATGGTAACTTCTTTTTTTTCATCATCAACCTTATAAAAAGCTATATTCTTTTCTAATATCAGCACTCTATAGCCCTGTCTTTTCAAGACAGCATATCTAGGGTACGTTCCAATATAAGGATTATCTTCTAAAAGCTTAATAGTCTCTTCAATATAATCAAGTTTTTTCAATGCAAATTCATTACCAAATTGATTTGCTAAATATAAGATAGTATGCCTGATTCCCTCATCTGCTTTATCAGTACGAATAATACTGTATTTCATGTTACTCACCTTTTAAAATCATTCTCAAATCATCAAATGTTTCGCTTATAGGAGCAACACGTCCATTTTTCACATCATCTTCAGCTTCAGCAAGAGTTTCTAACAACTCAATTCTTGACTTCATATTTTGATATTCTTCAAATGAAAGCGATACTGTGTCTCCTTTTCCATGAACTGTGATGATAACTGCCTCTTTATCTTCTCTACATTGTTTTGAAATTTCATTATAATGATTTCTTATATCTGCTGATGGTCTTATTGTTTCACGTAAGTTTGACATATATAATTCCTCCTATCATTATTATAGTCAAATTATATCATTCTATGTCTATACCATCAATATAAATATTAATATTTAATAATAGAGACTTTTTTCATCTCGTTTTCTAAAACAAAAAAGAAACGTGAAAAATTGTACCACCTTACTTTTTATTGGTAAGCAGATGATTAAACAAATAATAAAAGAAGGGAATACCAGTTCTTAACTTAATAACTGCAAAAGTCAATATAAAAATGTAGGAAAAACCACATTTTTATTTTATCCTTTGCATATGGGTGATAAATCACTGAGAAGCAAATAAAAAAATAAATCCAGACTGAATGAAAAGTCTGGATTTTTTTATAGTAATGTTTATCAAAATAGTTGATCAATCACATCGGAATTTGATGAAATATCACAGTTGGTCAAATCTACCGGAATGCCTGGGCAAGGCAATTGAAATGAATGATCAACTAGATTGGAATAATCACTACCTTTATTAATTCATATAAATCATAAATTATTTTAGTGTTTTTTGGTATAACTTATGATAAAAAATACAGTGAAATATTTTACCTATTACTCTCTATAGTCATATTTTTTCTGATCATACAACTCGAATTGCAATTTAAAACTTATCTCTTTATCATAATAATCTGCAGAAATTTTCCCATTCATTTTTTGAACTAATTCTTTTGTTATTGTCAATCCTAAGCCAGAATTTTTTTCAGTCCTGCTATTAGAAACAGTAAAAAACTTATCAAAAATCTTATCTATATTTTTTTCATTTATATTACATGTATCATTTTTAAAAACAATATATATATTTCCATCTTTTTTATAAGAAGAAATTTTAGCATAAGATGCATGATGCTTTACAATATTAGAAATCAAATTATCAAAAACTCTTTTCATAGCTTTAATATCAGCTAACATAAATACATTACTATCTAAATCCAAAGTCATTTCTATGCTATTTTCATTGAATAAGTCATAATATAATCCTAAACTGTCAACTAATATTTCATGTAAATTAACAGCTTCTAAATGAATAGGAAACGTATTAGACTCTACTTTTGCTAGTTCAAAAAAGCTTTCCATCATGTTTTTTAAACTATTGATTCTGTTTGTAATAATTTTTATATACTCCTTTCTTTTATCAACGGTAATTTCATTCATATCTATTAATTGCAAATAACCTTGAATTGAGGTTAACGGTGTTCTAATATCATGTGACATATTAAGAATTGTTGACTTTAACAGTTCATTAGATGCTATATTTTTTCTTTCAATCGCTTTCTTTTGAACAATAAACATATTTTGAGTTTTAATTAATTCTTCTAAATCCTTATCAATATACAATTTATTAATTAATGAATTACTTTCTTCATTCATGAGTCTTTTTAATTGATAATTAATATTTCGTATTTCCTTTTTTAAAAAAAATATATGAAATATTAATAATATAATAAATAATATTAAAATAAAAACGAAAACATATAAAATCAACATAACTTAAAACCTATACCCCAAACAGTTTCGATATTAGCATCATGATTATTAATTTGCTTCATTTTATTTCTTATATTATTAACATGAACTGTTACTGTTTGCGTATCGATACAATAGTCCTCTTTCCAAACCTCTTTAAATAAATTTTCTTTACTAAAAACTTTATTTGGATTTTCGACCATTAAATTTAAAATATCAAACTCTTTCGTTGTAAAATAAACTGGTATTCCATTCACATATACTTCTCTCGTATTTATATTAAGAGTTATATTTTTATATTTTTTTTCTGTTTTGACATTTTTTTCTATTCTATAATCACAGTATTTTTTTATATGTCTTTGTACTTTTAAATATAATTCTTCTAAATTAAAAGGTTTCAAAAGAAAATCATCTGCTCCTAGCTTCAATACTTCGATTTTTGCCTCTTCTTCACTTTTAGCGGAAATTACAATGATAGGCACATCACTTATTTTTCTTACATTTTTAATTATATCTTCCCCACTTTTACCAGGTAGCATTAAATCTAAAATAATACACTCAACATCATTATCACTTTCCAGTCTTAATAAAGCTTCTGTACCAGAAAATGATTGTATTGTTTTATATTCCTTAATAATAAAATAATCATTAATAAAATTATTAATTTCTGCGTCATCTTCAACAATCAATATACAATTCATATCAACACCCTCTTTACTCTACTGGATATTATACTATAATAAAGACATTTATTCTATTCCCCTTGATATTCAATTAAGGATATATCATTATTTATTTTATACTCAATAAATGTTTTATTTAAGAAATCCTTTTCATTGTGGTCTATAACTATAACAATATGTTTTTTAGATAACATATATAATAGCTTTTCAATATGTTGAATACTTTCTTTATCTAAAGAAGCAGTTATTTCGTCGCATACATATATATCAGCTTCTTTTAACATAGCCCTAACAATGCCAATTTTTTGAATCTGTCCACCTGAGAACTTTACACCAAATGCTCCATAATCAGTATTGTATCCATTAGTTAATTTCATAATATCATCATGTATTCCAGCCTCTTTACATTTTTGAATAACTTTTTCAAACGGTATATCATTATATAAAGTAATATTTTCTAAAACTGTTCCTGAAAACATTTCTGTCCTTTGTGGAATATAGCCTATTTTAACTCTATAAAATTGCGGATCGATTTGATTGAAATCAAATCGATTATTAATAATAAACTTACCTTCATAATCAAAATATAATCCACTCAAAACATTTAATATTGTCGACTTTCCACTACCATTTTTCCCTATTAAATAATATATTCTATTTTTTTTCATATTCAAATTTATATTTTTTAATATATATTGATCATCCAAATATTTATAAGAAAAATCACATAATTTTATTTCCTCAATTTTTTCACTTAATTTTATTTTATTATGTGATGTCTCATTTATAGTTAAAAGTGTATTTTGTATATCTTTTATTCTATTAACAGATACAATAACTTCCTCAATCTCTGTATTTATTTTTGTTAAATTTAATAACATTACAGTTAATCTGGAACTATAAGTGCTAAAAGCAACCAATTCACCAATTGTCATATTTCCTCTACCAATAAGTATTATTCCAACACCAATAACAATAATATACAATATATTATTGCATTGCTGTGAAAAAAAGTCAGCCAAATAACTATACGTATTCTTTTCTATACCAAACTCATATAAATTCTGGTTTTTTTTGTGATAAACATTTAAAAATTGACTTTCACTTGTATTTGTTTTAATTATCGAAAAACCATTAAATACTTCTTGAATATATGTCGATAATTTATCAGAAAAACATTTTAATTGGTTTTCTGATTGATTTATTTTTTTACCATAATAATTAAATAACAATATTGAAACAGGCAAATTAATCAACAATATCAAAGTAAGAAATAAATTTATATTCATTAATATAAAAAGCATTATAAAAAGTGATAAAAAATCAATCATAATTAAAAATCTTGTTGTAAACAAATTAGAAAACACATTAATATCTTCACTAATATTATTCATTAATTGTCCTTTTTCAAGTTTACTAAACTTTTCTACTGGTAAATGTAATATTGAATTAAATACATTTTTCTTTAATTCTATTTCAATATTTGATCCAATTTTCAATTGTAACTTGTTTGAAACAAAAGATAATAAAGTGGTTATAATCAATACTAAAGCTAAAGTTATTATTAATACCAATAATTCCTGTTTATTGCCTAATACTGCTTGATCTATAATTTTCCCGAATATATTTGGTTGAATTGTTGATAATATAGATGTGCTAAACGCAATAACTAATAATAAAATAATCTTCTTTTTTTGTTGTAAAAAAAATGTTTTAGCAAACATCAAGATTTCTTTAATACTCTTCATAATGTCCTCCTAAAAAAGAAAGATTACTTATGGTAAAAGTAATCTTACTTCAAATTTATGTTATGCCAAATGAATTGTGCAACTTCCTTTATATTTTCCACATCCAGTTCTAATAAAACATCCTCTTGGTGTCGCTCCCGTAGCATTTGGATTATTTACTGTTGTCATTCCATTCACCTCCTTTCTTGTTTAATTACATTAGATTAATTGTGATTTATAATAATACTCCACAATATTTGATACATTAAATTTTAATGGACTACAATTTGTTTTCTTTAAAACCATATTTTCATTAGGACAACCACCTAAACATAATGGTAGTATTGAGCATTTGAAACATTTCTTCTCTTTAATAGGCTCGTAGTTTAAATATTTCGATAAAACTTCATTATATTGAACACCTGTTTCTACATTTCCTACACATAAATCTTTTCTACTTACATCATTCCAACACTTATATAAATCCCCCAATGGATCAACCAAAAAACTGAACGGTGATATCGCACTACAAACTCCATAGTTTGCATGAGGAACTGAAACAATTTTATTTCCTTTTTCAATCATTCTCAAATAAAAATCAACTTGCTCTTTAGAAAACTCTTGATTTGAGAAACATTGCTTATTTGGGTTTTCAGAAAAATCACTGACAGGCGAAATATAAAATGAAACTTTATCTTTTAATCCTTTTTCACATAACGTTTGAAACAATTCATCAACACATTCCATATTCGATTTATCCACATTTACTCTAATACTAATATTCAAAATTTCACAACATTGCTTTATGTTATTTAAAATAGTTTCAAATGTTGGTTTTTTACTCGCCTTTAAATATCTTCTTTTATTATGAATATAAGCAGGACCGTCAAGTGTAATTTGTACATTTTCTATGTTCAATTTTTTGAGTTGCTTTGCTACTTTTTCTGTTAATAAATATCCATTTGTTACTATTGATGCAGAATATGATGCAAATTTATCTTTATTTTTTTGCAGTTCTTTTGTTATATACGTTATTGTTTTCATGTCTAAAAGTGGTTCTCCACCATACCAATATATTGATAATGGTGTATTCGAAGTAGTTTGTTCTAAAATAAATCTAATAGTCTTATCTGCAATTTTTTTAGTCATCGTATTATAACGAACACCTTCTTCATAACAATATGGACATGCAAAATTGCAATTCATTGTAGTTGCTATAGTAAAATCAATATTATGTGCATATTTATTAACGTTATTTTCAACTATAACTTTGGATAATTCCTCAGTCGAATCATCTACCAACATGCCGTATCTTATCATTTCCTTTATTAAATCATCTTTTTGACATTTCCCATCATCGATTTTTAATTTTTCATATTCTAGTGTATACTCTTCGTTCAATAGTAAAATGCCTGAAGTAACTGTATTAAAAATCAACAATCCATCTTTTGTTTTTGTTTCAATATTGTACATTGATAATTTCATATTTTGTCCCCTAAAAATCTTTTTTATTAAATAAGTATATTCCTAAACACATTGATACTATCATTAACGTTATTCCTATCATCCAAAATCCTAATATTTGTGATAAATTTAAATCATTTACATACGCTACTTTATCCAAACAAGTAATTGGATCATATTCAGAAATATTTATCGATGTGACAATGGAAGTAATAAAAATAATAATAATTTGATACAATATAGTAAACATAGCTGTTGCTAGATTACTTTGAAATAAAACACCAATTAAAATCATCGCACTTTCAAATCCTATATATAATGGTATTTGATTCAAAATAATTTTAAATGTATTAATAAAATCCACTAAAAATACATTTAAAATACTGCCGTTAAAAATCATATTTAATATTAACCCCATTAAAACATAGAAAATAGGAACTATAATTGCAAATAAACTACATATTAATAATTTAGCAATATAAACACTTGCTCTTGTATACTGATGAGATATGTTATTCTTAATCGTTGCATATCTAAAATCAGAAATAAATACATTAATAACAATAGGTATTAAAAATAGCACTAATATATTCGATCCTTTTAATAATTCTGGCATTATAGCACTTCCTTTTATGGAATAATTTACTTGATTAAGATTTTGTGTATCCGATATAAGTGTCATTAAACCTTCACCATTGATTGTTAATAAATTACCTATCAATAATATGGCAATCAATCCTAAAAAATCCCATATCAGAACTTTACTTTTTATCAATTTATAAATATCTGCACGTATGATATTCAACAATTTATTCACCCCCTCTAACTAACTGCAAATAATAATCTTCTAAAGATATATTTGAAATATTCATTCTTTTAATTAATAATCCAGCATTAATTAAAACAGATGATACTTTTTCACTGTTTTCAACATAATCGTATAAATAAATCATATTATTTTCTATAACTTCATAATTCGTTGAATTTAATTCTTGTTCAATAATCGTAGTTGCATAAACTACATCATTAACTTCTAACAAAATATACTTTCTTAATTTTTTTTCTAAATCTCTTGTACTTATTTCTTCAATCATTTTGCCTTTATGAATAAAGCCATAACGAGTTGCTATATGTTCTAATTCATCAAGTATATGACTTGAAATAAGCATAGTTATTCCGTATTTTTTATTTAATATACTTAATGTTTCCCTTAATTCCACTATTCCTTGTGGATCTAAACCGTTTAAAGGTTCATCTAAAATTAACAAATCTGGATTATTTAATAAAGCTAATGCCAACCCTAAACGCTGTTTCATACCTAGAGAAAAATTTTTGTATTTTTTATTTCCTGTTTTTTCCAAACCAACCATCTTCAATACCTTAGAAATACTATTTTTATCAACAATACCTTTAAAAATAACATAATATTTTAAGTTTTCGTAAGCATTTAAATACGGATAGAAGGCTGGACTTTCTATGATTGCTCCTATTCTTCCCTTATTGATATAACAATCATTTTTTGAATGATTATTAAATAATACAACTTCACCAGAATTTTCTTTCATCATTGACACAATTATTTTCATTGTTGTCGATTTTCCAGCACCATTTTCACCTATAAATCCATATATATCATTTTTTAAAACACACATATTAAAGTTATCTAATATCTTTGTTTTATTTATCGACTTCGATACATTGTTTAATTTTATGATCGTTTCACTCATGATTATCTTCCTTTCTATAGCTATATAGTATATTGAAAATCTTATCTTTTTTAATAAAATAAATTAAAAAAAAGTATAAAGAAAGTATAAAGTTCAAATAACATTTGCCTAAAGTTATTCTTATATATGAGCATAATTTCTATTATTTTTTATTTTGTTTTTAAATGACCGAATTACATATTTCTTTTTCAATACAGTTTTGGATATAGCAATCCATTGATTTCTTTATATTTTATCTTGACTTTCCTTTCTTCTTTACTGTTTTTCATGCTTTTTATAAATTTATTGATATCTAACGAATCGTTCTTCTATTTTTATGAAAAAACAAAAATTCTTTCCTTAATTTTCAACTCTGGTGTAGATTATATCACTGTTTTCTTTTCAATGTTCTCTTACATTTCTAACTAAAAATTCAAAATTTATTATTTTTCAAACTTTTTCATAAAAATCGCTTAATTTTATCTAGTTAGCTTCCACTTGTAAATTGCATAAATATATTAATGAATCTCCTTATATGTAAGGAGATTCATTAAAGCTTTTTTTAGTTACGATATTTAAATTAATCTTTAATGTCATAACCATTTTCAATAAGAACTTGTTTTATTTTTTCAAGTGCTATTTTAATAGAATAGTAAACAGCTGGTATACTACAATTTTCTTCAATAGCAATTGATTCTAAAGTCTTACATTGAACATATTTTTTTAATATCCGTTCTTTTTCTTTGACTGGTAAATCTCTTATTGTTAATTCTATAAAACTTATCAATTCTTGATGTATTAATTCTTTCAACAATAAGTTCTCGTTAACATCAAAGCCTACTTTTTCCAATTCTAAAAATGGACTTCGATCTAATGAAAAATATCCCTTATGATAATCCACTTTTCTTTTATATGCTGCATCAATGTGATCATATTTGTTCATTGTCTCATAAACATTCTGATCAACTTCAACAAAGCAATCTTGATTATAATATTTAGGATACATTTCTCTCAAGTTTACCCTAACTTTAGTTGACATATTATCCCTCCCTTCTTCATAAACCGAGAGAAATAAATGTCAAACTTTAAGTTTTATATAAAAAAAGGAATTTAATGATTAATTTTAAATTCCCTTAATAAAATATATAAAAATATTTACTTACAGCATGTTTTATTAATGTATATTATTTTAAATATGAATTTATATTTTATCACATTTCACATATCCAATTTTTAAAAATTTTTCCTTGAATAGTGCTAATTTTCTTAATATGAATATATCTTTATTAAAATATATATTTTATACTAAAAAAACATGAGCTATGCCATTTTGAGTATTTGATTACTCTAGTATTTCTCATGTTTTTTTCAAAAATATAATATTATCCTGTTAAAAATACTATTTAATTTTTAAATTTACAATAATATTAGAAATTTTCAATTCGAATAATATATTAAAATAAAATCTATATTACCTAAATTTTTAATTCTAAGTATTTTATTTTTTTTCCATAATCATATGATTTATAAGTTCCTCAAAACAACTTACATTATATTTTGCACTATTGACTTTTTTCTTATTAATATAAAAACTGTTTTCTACTACATCGAACATACTAAAGTCATTTTCGGAATCACCTATTGCAAAAGTGTCCTCTCTTTTTATTTTTAAATTTTTTCTAATTAATTCTACTGCCATTCCTTTATTTATATTTTTAGGAATAATATCTATATAATTATTATTGTATTCAAAAGATAAATCTTCTTTCTTTTTTAAATAATTTATAAATTTATTGTTGTTTTTTGGCAATTTCAAATTAAGACTATTGATTTGATCAGGCAATCTTGCATAAAATGTTTCGATTTTTTCATAAGGCAAATGGATTATTTGTTCAAATTCATGTGAAGCAATTATTTCAGTATTTTTTTCCATAAGATATAAATTATATAAGATATCTTTAATATATATCTTTTTAAATTTCTTATTTAATATGACTTTAAAATTATTATCTAATACAAAAGCACCATTACACAAAATACTATAGTTATACTGAATTTCTTCCTTTTTTATAAAAAGTAAGAAATTAAAGAAATTCCTTCCTGTTGCAAGGATAAATATATTTCTCTTCGCAAATTCATCTATAAATTTTTTGATATCATTACTAACAAAATAATTTCTATATAATGTTCCATCTATATCACTCGCTAATAATTTCATAATTAACTTCCTTCTTAAGATTATAAGTTTAAATTTCCTGTTGCTCATTGAATTTCATAATAGTGTTATAAAATTCTTTTTGATTCTTCTCATTTCGATTAATTGTATTTTTTATTTTACCATCTTCGATATATAACATTCTTGATGAATAAGATGCAATTAATGGATCATGAGTAACAACAATAACTGTAATACCATTTTCTTTATTTAATCTTTGTAAAACATTCATAAGTTCTTTAGAATTTTTACTATCTAGGTTGCCAGTTGGCTCATCTGCTATTAAAATTGATGGATTAGAAACCAATGCTCTAGCGATTGCAGTTCTTTGTCTTTGACCACCCGAACATTCTGATGGATACTTATTCAATATATTTCGAATATATAATTCTTCAGCTATATTTTCTATCATATTTTTCTTTATATCTTTTCCAGTGCCTTTTTCATAATTAAATGATAAAGGTAAACATATATTTTCAAATATTGTTAACGATTCTAATAAATTGTAATTTTGAAATATAAAACCTAGTTTGTCTCTTCTAAATTCACTTATTTCATCATCATGCATATCTAATACATTTTTACCATTTATTATAATATTTCCCTTTGAAGGTCTATCTATAGTTGAAATACAATTAATCAATGTACTTTTCCCTGAACCTGAACGACCCATGATACTTAAAAAATCACCTTTACTTATTTTTAATGAAACATCATTTACTGCAATAATAGGTTCATCATTCATTTCTCCATAAATCTTATAAATATGATTAATATCAAAAATTACATTTTCCATTGTATTCATCCCCTAATTCTTTATTAATTTTTCTTGTTTCTTTAACACCATATAACAACTGATTACGTTAGGAAGTAAAAATAAAATGCATATAATAATACTATCATTTATTGGAAAATCATAATGTAAAATGTATTCTAATAATATTGATATTATATAAATTATTCCCAAAAATACAATGCATCCATAATATCCTACTACTTCATATTTCATAACTGAGTAAATATCTTTTTTCTTATACCCTAAACTGCCAAGTGTTTTATACATACTTTTTCTTTTTTTAGATTCTATATTATATCTAAAATATGAAACCAAATTTAATATAATATTTATTATAAAAAATTCCAAAATAATCTTAATATATTCACCTGGTTCATTATACATTGCTAATGAAAACGACAATAAAATTGTTGAACTCATAACAATCATATTTGAAATAAAAGCAGATTGCATAAACTGTTCTCTAATTAAACTGCTAGCAATACTCAAAATGCTATTTGTAAAAACTATCTTTTTTGTATAATTCTTTAATAATTCTGGAATTGAATACTTTATTAACCCATATACGCCAAAACTACCTATTAAAGAAAAAATAATATAACCAAACACTAGATGTTCACCTGTATAAATCATTATTAATCCTAAAATATATAAAAATAAATAAACAAATTTATCTAATTTGATCCATCTTTCGTCATTAAATGATTTTATAACTTGAGTTTTCAACAAGTATATAATCTCTTCTTTATATTGAAATATATAGATGTAATTAACGACAAATATTGTAATCATTAAACATATTGATATTTGAATGGTTTGCTTTAATGCACCTATAGAAAAGAAAAATATACTACTATTGATAGATAAATAAAAATACACAAAACTTTGTACGATAGGAAGTAGCAAACTTCCTATTATAATTCCTAAAATCATACTTATACAAAAAAGCATAATATTTTGTATAGTATAAAATAGAGTTATTTTCTTTCTAGTTCCTCCAAATAAAATCAATAAAGCCAATTCCCTTTTTTTACTCATCAAATAATAATTATTAATATTCATCATTAATATAATTAAGAAAATCAACATTGATAGAACAGTTAAAGAAGCAATCATCATATTTAGACTAAAAGATCCATAGTTTTCTACCCATTTTGAAATATACGGATTTACAAAAACATTAAAAAAAACATAAATAATAGCAATAACAAAAGATAAAGATATAGTATAACCAATACTATTTTTTTTTTCTTTTTTTAACATATTAAATGTAAAATTAACCATTTTCATTTTTCTGCTCCTATTATAAATTAAGAAATAATTGTATGATTACCTCTTACTCTTTTCTAATTTTTCAATATATGCAGCAATATTATTATTTCTTATATTGTCAATCAAATTATTCTCATCTTCAATACACACAACGTTTTTTAATATATCGAATGTCTTCAAAAATTTTTCTTTTGTTTTTTCACCATAATATGCTCTAAAGCTCACATTAGAGCCATCTTTTCCTAATATTTTAAAATAGATATAATGTCCTATTTGTCCGTAAGGTGGCATAGGTGTGTTAGTATAATAAACCTTGATTCGATCAATATGATCAACAAATAGCGTAGTCACTCCTGTCTTTTTTTGAAATATTTTTTCAAAAGTGCTTACATATTCAGAAAGAATAATTGTATTATTTTCTGAGTCATATGACCACCCTGAACTTTTATTTCCAATTATAGTCTTCATGTTTATCAATTCCTTTCTTAAATAATTTATCAAGGGATTAAAGCTAATATTTATAGTTCTATAAGAATTCCTTTTGAAGCCAAGTAATCTAAAGTTATTTTTAATTGTTTTGAATTATTAAATATTTTTAAATTATAGTGCTTATTATTCACTTGCAATACAAGTACCAAATATTTATCTCTCCTAACAATCTTAACTTGATCTATGTCCTTAAATAAAACAATAACTTTTTTTTGAAAAAAAATAAATTTAATAAATGTAAGAATATTTTCTATACATATAATCTCAATACTATCTTGCCTAATGATCCAATAGTTATTTTTATTACACTTAATTAAAATATCAATAAATAAAATATTCATTAAAATTAGTAGTAAAGAATAATCAAAGATAAATAAATCTAAAAATAAGATTAGACTCCATATAAAAACAAACAATATTAGCATTTTTGTTTTTTTTTCTCCTAAAATATATAATTCAAATTGTTCTCTCAATGTTTTTAATTCCTCATTTCTAAATATTTAGCAATATATAAAATTAAAGATAATACAACTGCAATATCAACTCCAATCACTATCGAATTAAAAATATTGGATATAAATGAAATTAAATTAATGGCAACTATACATTTTAAAGCTATGTGTAACCGTTTCTTACATTTGTTATAATCATCATTTATAATTTCTTTATTATTTTTTATTGGTTTTGCTAAAAACAAAAGCAATATTGAAATAAATGATAAATAATAAAATAATTTAATAGTAATAATATTTTTGACAAGTCCAGTTAGTGAATATAGAATTGGGAATAGCATTAAACATTTTACAGGTGTTTTGCAATGAAAACCGCCTAAATTAGTTCTAATAGCAATAAATGTTAATAAAAAGCTAATTCCTATTTCAAGTTCATTATTAAGCATTGCAATTATGATTATGGATATAACTGAAAAAAAATTAAAAACCGTTACTTCTATACAATATTTAAAAAAAAGCGTATCTGCCTCATCAATATATTTATTTTCTATTAGATAGTTCAAAATATAAAGCATTTAATCACCTCACAGTAATTATAAATGATTAAGAGCCCTACATTTTCTTTTTTGGAATAAAATGACTTTATATGGCATGAAATTAATTTAAAAAAATACATACTTTTAAATTTTCTAAAATAATTTTCTACATTCTCAATTAGTCCCTGATTATTATAGCGTAGCTGACCAGTGATACCGATTAATCCTGATCATCAATTCCGATAGACCTGACCAACCATTCCGATTAGGTTGACCAATCATATAATAGAGACTCCTTTTCTTATAAAATTAAAATGCAAATAAGCATAGTATCTACAAAATATTTACATTGATTTGTATTAAAGAAAATTAATCAATGTAAAAAAATAATAATCAAACTATGTTTAAAAGCAAGTTTTATTGTCGTCATTTTCATTAATGCAATGTCGTTACTTGATTAACACAATGTAGACATTGAAATAAAATATTTAATAATCACTTTCTAAGCATTTTATATATGGAATTTATTGCAAGAAGAATATTTTAAATTTTAGTGACTTTATAAACATATTTCATGTTTTGGTAAAGTGGACTTTTCTAGCGTAACAAGTGGTCTTCTATTAGCGGAATACTCAGCTCAGCAAGCCTATGTTCTCAATTTGTTAGTGTAGGATAGCTTAGTAAACTTTTGTATAAGTGCTTTAGATGGTATCTAATAACCAAAACTTTTAGATGATCAAGTTCATCGTAATGATTGATCAACCCCATCGGAATTTAATAAAAAATAACAGTTGATCTGGTCTGTCGGTATACTTGATCAACCTAATCGGAATAAGTGATCAATTAGAGTGGAATAATCAGTCCCTATATAATATTAAAAAACTACAATACAAATATTGAAAATATATATTTGTATTGTAGTTCATAAAAAATCCTTAAATTTTATCTAATTTTTTTGTTTATGTATTTTTTGTCATTTTTTGTATACTTTTAAAAACAATCAAATCATCAATATAATCTATAGTGTATTGAGCATCCAGATAATTTATCAAATCATAAAATCTATTATTAAATATTAGTTTTTCGTTATTTTTTCTGGTAATTGATAAATTTAATAAATTGTTGCCTTCCACTTCTTGAATATTTACAGCTATTTTCTTTGTCATTACTTTAAATGTATTAATAATCAAAATGATGTACTCCATATACTCTTTATTTAAATAAAAATCATTTTGTGATATGGATATTAATGTATTTACATCTATTTTTTCTTTTAAAAGTGCATTTAACTCTTGATTAAGCAAAAAATCAAAATAAGGGTTATTAGTATTTATCAAAATTTTAAATTTATCATATTTTTTTATATAGTCATCTATCAAAAGTAAACTTTCCTCATAATTCTTTTTTGTAATAGCATATTTTAACATCATTAATAAATATCTCATATTATGATCCAATTGATAAATTTCTTCGCTCATTTTAGATAAGGTTTTATAGTTTTCTTTCTTATATTTCATCGCCTCTGTTTTTAGCAATATTTGCATTTTTTCATCATTTTCTAACAATATATTTTTATACATTTCCCAAACCAAAATAGATATTATTCCAGTTAATACAACACAGAAAAAAATTTTTGATTTATTAATATTGTTTTGTATTAAATTTTGAATTAAAATGGCACCTTCTAATAGTATTAAAAAAAACAAAGCTACGATACCCGTCCAACGCTTAGTATCTAATTTTGCATTTAAGTCAAGCTTTATTTTTGAAAATAAGATAGCAAATAACAAAAATAAAAATTTAGAAATAATAATTGCAACATTAAATCTTAAAATCACATTTGTAAAAACAAATCCACTAGTTGTTAAAAATGAAACAAAAACTAATGCAATCATGTTACAGATCATATCAATCAACATAATCGATACGTTAATTACAATAAGCTCTATAGTAGTTCTTAATCCGAAAACCCTCAGTAAAACTATCATAGTGCATACTACAAGAATGACTGGCAAAAAGCTAGATGAAAAAAAATAATTCCCTAATGTAATTTCCAAAAAAACAATAATATTAGTAATTATTCTTTGATTTAAACTTAAATAAAAATATCTATAAATAAAATAACTTAAAATAAAACTCTCAAAAAAGTTGATAACACAATCAAACGAAGTCATGAAATTAAATACTCCCTATATTTTATCATAAATATTTTATTATAACTTTTTCCCATCGGAATCATTGTATTATCTTTTAAAATAATATTCATCCCGTTTACTTCCTTAATAAACATTAATGAGACTGCATAAGCTTTTTGAACCCTAACAATAATATTGCTTCCAATAAATTCAATAATATCTTTTAAAGTTGATCTATAAGTATAAACTTCATTATCAGTTACTATTGATATATCATGTCCATACGATACAATATAATGTATATCTCTTAAAAAAATACTTGTTTTTCTACCATAATAATCAAAAGTAATAATTTTCTCTGTCTTTTCATAATAATGTTTTAAAAGTTTAAATACATCTTTAATATCTCCATCATAATTTTGCTTACGTACAAAATAAAAAGGTGTAGTAGATAAAGAAGAAAAAACAAATTCTTGTCTTGAAGAAATGTAAATAATTGTAGCATTGCTTTCCAATAATTGTAATTTCTTTACTAAATCAATTCCGTTAGATTCTTTTAAGTCAATGTCTACGAAAATTAAATTACATTTTGCATAATTTGCAATATTATTAAAATTTTCATTAATAATATCAATTGAATATTTAGAAAAAATATTATCTAAAAATTTTTCAACATCTTTTTTTAACTTTAAAGAAAAATTTTTATCATCATCTAATATCAAACAATTCATTTTATCACCTTCCCACAATTACTAAATAATAGTTCCTTATATAAATTATATTATCATTAGCCATTATTTCCAATATAATTTAATTATTATTGGTCAATTTTTTGAAGATAATATTTAATCTATAAACTTTTATATTTCACATAGTAAAGTAGAATCAAATACATATTTACAGAGGCATATCAAAAAAAACTTCATTTCATGCCAAAAAAAACACTTTTATTCCAAAATTATATTAACTTTTTACGATAAAGACTATTATATGTATAGAAAGGAAGATGATATTACATGTCAAAAAAATACAGTAAATAAATAATTTATTTTAAAATAAAACCAGAAAGGAGAGATTAAAATGAAAGAAAAATTCTCAATGAACGATTTAACACTTGATGCAACTCTTGAAGATGAAATTTTTATGGAATTAAATGGTGGTGATGGCGGATCATCTAGAGATGCAAGTACATCATCCGCATCAACAATAAGTATTACGGATAATGCAAAAAGTATTTATATCAGTTTAACATCTTTAGCTTCTGCATCAACACCTAGCAACTCTTATACTGAAATTAAATGTTGCTAAAAATTATAAAAGGCAATATCTAATAAATAATATTAATAGATAATGCCTTTTTTATTAAAAATCATATATAATAAATATTAGGAGGTATTGTTATGAATGAAAAAATAATTATTGGTAAAAAAGCCACAAGGAAAAGTATTATAGCAAATTTTATTGCATTTATTTTTTATGGTCTTATTGGAGGAATAGGAACTTATGGTTTACTAAAATTTGTAAGCAATTTAAATAACAATGTCTGTGTATATATTGGAATTATCGCTTTTATTGCTACTATGCTTATCGTTGTTCCTCTAGCAGTTATAACCGATTACATTGAAATCAATCAAACATCACTTACTAATCACTCATATAATAATTATCTTCAAATGCTTTTAGAAACATTTTTAATATTATTGGGCAAAAAACAGCAAAATAAAAAGTCTATAAATCTAAATGATATTAAGAACGTCGAATTGTCATATGAGACATTTCATATGTTATGGGCACAAAAAGGATATAAAATAAGATTAAAATTCAATTTAAAAAACAACTCAATTATCACTATTTATCCTTCAGGACATAATCACATAAAAAACAGAGACTACGAGAAATTATTTGTACTATTAGAAAATAAATCCATCCCTATAATAGATAAATATAACTTACGACCAGTTTTAAAAACAACTCCTTCAAATTTAGTAAACTATATTAAAAATAATGAAATAAATAAAAAATAATATGGGTTGCAACTTTCTTTATTAAGAAATGTTTTATTATTACTTTATCAAAAAAAGCTGTAAAGATATCTATCATTTTTTCAATAAATTTCTTTGCAGTTTTTTTATACATAGATTTTAAATATACAATTTTATTATCAATAAGACCTATACTTCATATTTGATTTTTCTAATATTAATAAAGAATATTAAAAAAAGATTGTTCCATTTTAATCCCTAAAATATTTATAGCTTTAAACATGATCTAATAATGTTATCATTTTTTCTTTTAAATATGAAAAACATTATAATAAACTCAAAACCAATGACAAAAACCAGTTTAACTTCTAATTTAAAAAAGTAACATTGAATACTAAAGTCTCTTTTTTATTAAAATTTATTATTTTATAAAACAAATGAACATATTTTATTACAAAATAGTTAAGCATCTAGTTTAGCTGTAAATTTGCACTTTGGATAATCGCTACAGCCAATGAACTGTCCATACTTGCCATTTCGAATCACTAATTGAGAACCACACCTCGGACATATATTATGATTAATGTTCTCTTGTTTTCTTTTTACCTCTTTTATTTGACTTATATGCTTTCTATTATCCTGAATATTATTCTTTTGATTGTTTAATAGTTTCGATATGTTCCTAATTTCATCTTTTGTAAGATATTTTTCTTTAGATAACATCTTTATCGTTTTAACAACTTCTGCCCACTTCACGACATTTTCATTCTCTATTTTTAATTTCAATGTAGTATCTCCCGGAAAAGCAATTATTGAATAAACAGGAATATTATCATACCCATATTTCCATAAAAAAGATTCAATTGATTTTACATGTGCATAGTTTTGACGAATGGGATTCATAAAAAAATATTTTTTGCCATAGATATTTTGCGTCCATTGTTTAGAATATGTATTACCATATATCTGTCCTTTATAATTCTTTGTTTCTATAGAAAATATACCATATAAAGAAATAACAGCATGATCTATTTGAGTTGTTTTTGTGTTTCCATCATTAGGAAGTATAAAATCATTTATAATAATATATTCATTTGAATCCAATTTTTTTAAAAAATGATTAATAGTTACTTCCCCTGCCTTACCCTTCAATTTTGATTTAGTAACAGCAATAATAAATGAAATAACAATTAATCCAATAGAGTACATAACTATAACTTCCATAACAAATCTCCTTAACGATTGATTTACTATTCTTATTTTATCATAACTATAAAATAAGATAATAAAAATGATTAACCTACCATTAGAATATTTTTTACCGGAATTTTTGTATCAACTATAGTTATCTCCTTTTTATGTTCTAAGTCTATTCGACTTATGATTCCTTTTTTGTAAACATATTGACATTTATCAAAATAGACAACTGATATCATTTCTCCCACTTTAGCTTGTTTAATTTTCCAATCAAGCTCGTAAAGTTGATCTTCAGAAAGAACAGGCTTACTTACCACTATTCGTTCCTTTTCATGTATTCTTTCTTTAAAGCCTTTTAGAGCATCATAAGAAAGAAATAATTTTGCTCGATTTAATTTGCTTTTAGTTCGCATTATGTCCTCCCACCAACGTATTTCGTTTTATTGTAGTTGCTTTTTCTAACTTATTCATTCCTTTGAAAATAGCATTTTTACCAAATTTTTCTTTTATTTCTATGATTGCCAATTGTAAATTTCTTTCCTCCTCTATTTCATCAATATTTGTAAACAGATCATAGCTTTCATAATATTCATCAAGAACATCACAAAAAGAAATGCCTATTTGTCTTATCAGCCTATTAGGTGCTACTTTACGATGATATAAATCTATAAATTCTTTAATAAGTATTCTATTTGAATTTGTTCTTACAGTAAGTTTCATTTGTCCACCACTTGCACCTCCTCCATCATCTCTTGAATAACCTATATAAAGGCTTATCCGATCCGTCGCCAAATGATGTTTTACTAATCTTTGTGTGTTCAATTCAACCATCTCTTTAACTACAAGTAGTGCATCTTGATAGCTATAATCTTCAAAAAGAACCTGAGAATTACTTATGGAATTAGATGATGGAGCATATGCTTTAATTTGTGCAATTGTTGTAGGCTCTCGTCCCCATGCATGATCTATGATATATTCTGCATTAATTCCAAAAATTTTATAAAGAGTTTCTTCGGGACACATTGTAATACCATACATATCTTGAATTCCTAATTTAGCTAATCTGTTTGCTGTTCCAATACCGACATGCCAAAAATCTGTTATAGGTGTATGATGCCAAAGATATTTTTGATACGTTTTTTCCGTAAGCATCCCTATATTATCAGGAACGTGTTTTGATATGATATCTAATGCTATTTTTGCAAGATAAAGATTTGTACCTATTCCTGCTGTTGCAGTTATATTGGTTTCTTCCATGACAGCATTCATCAACATTTGAGCAAACTCCTTTGGCTTTTTATTATATAATCTTAAATAAGAAGTCATATCTATAAAGCATTCATCTATCGAATAAACATGAATATCTTTTTCAGAAACATATCGTAAATATATTTCATATATTTTGGCCGAATAATCCATATATAAGTTCATTCTTGGAAGTGCTGTTATATATTCTACCTCTTTTGGAATTTCAAAAATACGACACCTATTTCTTATCCCAATTGCCTTCATCTTTGGAGTTATAGCAAGACATAATGCTCCTTTCCCTCTAGACGGATCAGCAACTACAAGATTCGTTTTGAAAGGATCTAACTTTCTCTCACTGCATTCAACTGATGCAAAAAAAGTTTTTAAATCAATACACGTATAAACTTTTTTCATTTATATCACTCCTCGTGTATATATAATAATCAATCATTTATCGCATATTCAAGATAGATTTGGGAATTTATTCTTTATATTTTTGCAAAGTTTTAAATTATTTGTTACAGTAATAGTGGTGATATATATGATACTTAAAGAACTTTTATCTCAATACGAAATTGAAAACAATCTCAGTCATAAAGAAATGGCTCAATTATTAAATGTTTCTACGTCAACTTATTATCGCTGGCTGAGCGGTGAAAGTACCAAATTAAAGAAGATAACTATAAATAAGCTTTCTGAAATTTTTGACTGTGATATAGAAGGTGTATTAGAAGAAACAAACAGATTAAAACCTATTTTAGGAAAAGTCAAAGCTGGCTATGATTTATGGGCAGATCAAGATGTTGAAGGCTATCTTGAAGTTGGAAAAGGAGATGCTGAACGTGGAGATTATTTTTTACGTGTTGTTGGTGATTCTATGATAGGATCACATATTTATGAAGATGATCTTGTATTTGTTCAACAATGCAATAAAGTCAACCCTGGCGATATTGCCGTTGTAATGATTGATGAAGAAGTAACAATAAAAACAGTATACTTTAAAAACAATATTCTTATATTGGCTGCAAGCAATTTAAAATACGAAGACAGATACTTTGATCAAGAAGAAATTGAAAAACGAAATATACAGATAATAGGAAAAGTATTATTTGTAAGAAAAGATTTTGTATAATAGAAAAGTCATTCAAAAATACTTTCATACTAAAAAGGAGATGATCGGCAATAAACCGTATCATCTCTTTTAATTTATTATAATTTTAATCCAGCTTGGTAACCATCTTGAATAGCAGTTAATGCATTTCCTGCTTTTACAGCACTACCAATTACGTAAACATCATTACAGTTTCCTTTTGCTACGTTTTCTAATGGATTATAAGCTTTGTATCCAAATGCTGAAACAACTGTTGAGGCTGGAATAGTAATTTCGTCACCATCAGCATTTTTATATGAAACAGCATTTTCATTAATTTTACTTACTGTTGCATTTGTAACAATTTTAATTTGTTGTTGGTGTAATCTTTCCATAGTTGGAATCATGTTAGTTACTACCATATCAGTTAAAATGGCTGGTTTCATTTCTAAAATAGTGACATCATGATTTGTTTGTGCAATGAATTCAGCAGTTTCTCCACCACCACAAACAACAACTGGTCCTTGGTTGACATCTATTTTACCATAAAGAACATCTTCAGCAGTTACAACGTTTTCTGAATTGATTCCTTCAATTGGTGGCGTTAATGGTACTGAACCAGTTGCTACAACAATCGTATCTGGTCTAGCTTCTTCAGATACTTCTTTACCCATTTTAAATGTGACACCTAATACTTCACATTGTTTTCTATAAGCAGAAATTACAGTAGAAAGTTCTCCTTTTCCCATTGGATAAGCAGCACTTCTAAATACTTCACCAAAATGTGTATCTTTATCATAAACCGTTACATTATGACCTCTTTGAGCTGCAGTACGAGCTGCCATCAATCCACCTGGACCAGCACCAATAATCATAACATTTTTTGTATTATCAGCTTTTAATAAATCATGTTCAAATTCTCTTGTACATCTAGGATTTACTAAACAAGTGAAGTTGCCCTTCATCGCTTCTCCAAAACATCCTTGTAAACAGCATACACAATGATTGATTTCTTCCAATTTGCCTTCTTTTGCTTTTTTAGGGAAATTCTGCAAAAAAGATACATTTTACACATATAATTGGAACAAAAAAGATGAACGTTTACAAATCTGCAAAATTACGACAAAATTTATGTCTTTAGATAGATTAAATACTCATAGAATTGTATAATAGTACTAGGGAATAGATTCATGATGAAAACAAGGAAAAAAATATGGAATCGAATACAAAGATAAAAGTTAGCGTTGAAGAATTGAATGAATTATCAATTGTTGGTGGTAATGATGGAAATCCAGAACCCAGATGTTCTATTTCTAACATTATCATTACGACTGTTTTAGTATCATTAGTGTCTATTTCATATTTTACTACTAGTCCAGAGCAGTGCTAGTTAATTGGACGTATTCCCGCGTCTATTCGAATCGCTGCTCCAAGTTCGTATAGATGAGTAGAGAGGATTTATGTGTATGGTAGAAAAGTTTTATGATAATAGAAATTTTAAAATACTTAAAATAAACAAAAAAACAGAAAATATTAGTATGTTGATCATTGTGTTATGTACATTGCTACTATTGGTATTTTTTTTAAAGATTAAAAGATTTTATATTAATGATATAGGCTTGTTTTTTTCTGCATTTGGAGCCGTGCTTATTTCTGTTTTCCCTTTTAGTATTGTACATGAATATATTCATTTGCTATCATATCCGAAAAAAAGTAGAAAAAAAATAATATTCAAAATGAAGAACTTACAACCGATAATATCTGTTGAAAGTGCTTGGCGTGTGCATCTGTATCCTGATTGTCGTGATGATCTGTGGCATGATTACAGAGGAGAGCAGCCGCAATATTTCCATGCTGGAGATTCTCGGCTACCGGGATCGGGAAGTGCGAAGCTTTGTGCTTTCGTCCGGTCATCTGCTGGTTCCGGTCGGTTTTGTGATCGGCGTACCGCTTGGCTATCTGACCGCCTATTCCATGGTGCTGGCATCGGCGCAGTCTTCCGGAATGCGCATGAGCCTGCCGGTGAGGGCGGAAACGATTCTTGCGGCATTTGTGTTCGTGCTTGTGGCATATATTCTGGCGCTGGCCCTGTCCGGAAGGAAAATACACCGCGTGGATATGGCGGAGAGCTTAAAGAATGTGGAAGAGTAGGAGAATATGAAGGGGAGCCTGTGGGTGTGCTGTCTGTTATGTACCGCCATGTGGAAAGCCCGACGCAGCCTAAAAAACGAAGCCCGCAAAAAACACTTGACTTGGAGTAAACTCCAGGGTTTACTCTGTCTTCATCAGAAAGGAGACAGATTATGGCGAAATTGGTTGCATTTTATTCAAGAGCAGATGAAAATTATTTTGGCGGAACGAAGAAATATATCTCGGAGGGAAACACGAAAAAGGCTGCCGAAAAGATTGCGGAGCTGACCGGTGCAGACCTGTTTGAGATTGTGCAGGAGGTGCCGTATGCGGCGGATTATGATACCTGCATTGCTGAGGCAAAGCGTGACCTGAAGGCGAAGGCGAGACCGAAGGTGAAGAATCTGCCGGAGTCGCTTGACGCATACGAGGGAAGCGGCCTTTCCGGTACAGTAGCAGATATTGAGAAGGCGGCAGCGGGCGCTGCGGTAACGCAGGGGCTGGCAATCCATGGAAGTGAAGTTGATCATGCCGGAGCGATGATCGAGAGATGGGTGTAACCATCGGCATAACAGAAAGAGCAATGAAAAAGCCGGGGAGCGCTTCACAGAAACAGGGCGCGGAATTCGACTCGTAAAATGAGTGAATTCCGCGCCCTGTTTTTCGTATACGGTTATTCACAGCGCATGCGGCCTCCTGCCCTAGCGCACTTCCTCCCAGAAGGAGACTGCCTCACTAAGCCAGCCCTCGACTTCCAGTCCGATGCCGAGACCGAAACCGTGGTCTCCGGTTTTGCCGAATTTGGTTTTGTGAGGAATGCCGAGCTTTTCACAGGTCTCTGCAACCGTCAGGCTGTTGGAAAACGGTGCGGTGTGGTCGTCCTCGTTTGCTGTCAGGTAGACCGGAGGGTACGATGCATCCATGTGGCTTGTAAGGTCAAACGGTTCGACGGCTTCCGGTGTGATCTCCGGTCCTGCCACGCGGCGCAGAAACGCGGCAGCCCCGTCGTGCACCGGATGACCTACCGGGAATGCAGTGTAGCCTGCATAGAAATCCTTCATGCGGACTGCGGTGTAGGCAAGAAAAATCATTTCCGGCTTTGGAACGCCTGCACTCTTCCAGCCGAAATTGGTGGAGCCGATCTCACCTGCCAGAGTGGCTCCGGCGGAGAAGCCGCCGATCATGTAGTGACCCGCCTGCACTTCAAATTCGTCGGCACGCGCCTCGATCTGCCTTATGCAGGCGTACATATCTTCGATGGCTTTGGCGACGACGGCGTCCTGCTTTGTGCGGTAGAAAAGGACAAAGGCGGTGTAACCCATCTCGTTTAGGGCGGCGGCAATCGCCATTCCTTCGACCAGTCCCCACTGGCGGTTAAAGGCACCGCCCGGGATGATGATGGCATACGGACGACCGGCAACCGGCCCCGGGAAATGCAGGAAGGCAGGAGACTCCTTGTCCCACTCACTCATGCGTTCCTCCTCGGAATAGAGCGGATAGAGATAGTTTTTTCCGGTGGAGGCGAGTTCCTCCATGCGGTGTAAGGTTGGCACGAAGCCGACTTTTTCAAACCCGTAGCTTGCTAATGGTGCATTCCAGTGATCCGGTGTCATATCGGTAAAAATGTGGGTGCCGAAGTCCCCGTAGGCTTTGCTTTTGACCAGATCACCGATGGTCATCTCTGGTGTGATATCATGATACTTCATAATGAAAACCTCCTTTACGAGTCTTGCTGTGTCGTGGCTCACTGTTTTCTTCGATCCATTTCTACAACTATGGCGGAATATGTATAGGCAATAGTTACAAAAACTGTAGCTGATTATAATAAAAATTGTAAAAATTATCTACAAAAATGAGAAAAAATAGCAGGATATGTAAAAAAACAGACGTTATTAAGCAAAAACGGTGTGGTTTCGCTATTCCTATTTTGGTACCATAACTGCAAAGACAAGAATGGATAGGGGGAAAAGCAATGGCATTGATGGAGACACACTATTACAGCTCGTCCCTGGGGAGCAATATTACGCTGAACGTGTTCGTTCCAACGCCGGGCAGCAGTGAACAGATCACACAGATGGGACACAGCGCGAAGTACGATTACGAGAACGGGCTTCCGGTGCTGTATCTGCTGCACGGAGCGTACGGCGACGCATTTTCCTGGGTGCGCTACAGCAATATTGACCGCTATGCGCAGGACCGGGGGATTGTGGTTGTCATGGCATCCGCGGAAAATTCTTTTTATCAGGATCTTCGGAGCGGGAAAAAGTACAAGACCTTCTTTACGGAGGAACTGCCGCTCTTCATCCGCAATGTATTTCCGGTGAGCAGGGAGCGGGAGAAGACGTTTATCGCCGGTTTTTCCATGGGAGGTTACGGCGCGTGGTATCTGGCACTGTCCAGACCGGAGCTGTACGCGAAGGCGGCGAGCATGTCCGGCGCGCTGGACATTGCGGGACTGTATCAGGCGGCGGCAGCCGGGAACAACGACAACAATCCGTTTCATTGGAAGGATTGCTTTGGGGATCCGGACAAACTTGCCGGGAGCGATTATGATCTGTTTACGCTCTATGACAGGGATGTAAAGAACGGCTGTGTGCCGAAGCTGTATCAGGCAGTCGGGCGCGATGACTTTTTGTATCCGTCGAATGTGTATGTCAAAAAGCTGCTGGAACAGAAACAGGCAGATCTGACCTACGAGGAGGACAAAGGCGGTCATGACTGGAATTTCTGGGACCAGTATATCCAGCATATTTTAGACTGGATGCTGCATGATTAGAAGAAGGAGAGGGAGTACAATGCGAAAAGAAAATCCGGCAGATATTGCCATATTTGAAGAAAATGCAAAGCGCCCGTTCGGCATGAGGGATAAGATCGGATATGCGGCGGGAGATTTTGCAAATGATCTCACTTTTGTGATTGCCGCGCTGTTTATGATGAAGTTCTACACCGACATCATGGGTGTCAGCGCCGCGCTCGTCGGAACGCTGATGATGGTTGCCAAGGTAGTGGATGCGTTCACGGACGTTGCCATGGGGCAGGTGGTCGACCGCAGTCCGTACACGGCGAAAGGAAAATTTGCACCGTGGATCCGCCGTTTTGCCGGACCGGTCGCCGTGGCTTCGTTTTTGATCTTCGCGCCGTATTTTGCCGATATGCCGATGGGATTTAAGGTATTCTGGATGTTTTTTACCTACATTCTCTGGGGTTCCGTGTGCTACACCGGCGTGAACATTCCCTATGGTTCCATGGCGTCTGCGATGAGCGATAAGCCGGAGGAGCGGACGATGCTCTCAAACTGGAGAACCATCGGTGCCACCGTGGCGCAGATCGTGATTGCGGTGATCCTTCCGATGGTTGTGTACACAACGGATGCCGAGGGACACAAGGTGCTCGGGGGCACGCAGACGATGATCGCATCTGCCGTATGCTCCGTTCTGGCAGTCGTTGTCTATATGATCTGCTACCATCTGACCACCGAGCGTGTGAAGATGCAGAGTGCAGAGGGGCAGAAAAACGTATTTGAGCTTTTCAAAGTATTATTTACAAACCGTGCATTCGTGGGAATTGTCATCTCCGCGCTGATCTTTTTGATGGTACAGATGACACTGTCCGGAATGAACAACTATATTTACCCGAACTACTTCAACAGCGCGGCGGCAATCTCCGTCAGCAGCCTTCTGGCATGTGTTGTGGTACTGGTTCTCTCCACATTTGTGACCAAGCTTTCGGATAAGATCGGCAAGAAGGAGCTGTCCGCAGCCGGTGCGTTTATCGGCGCGGCGGCACTGTTTGTGGGATACATCGTACATACAAAGAGTGTGGTGGTCTTCATCTGCATCTATCTGTTTGCTTACATCGGACTGGCATTTTTCAACCTGATGTGCTGGGCAATGATCATCGATGTCATCGATGACATTGAGGTGAAAAAAGGAATCCGCAGCGACGGTACCGTATATTCCGTCTATTCCTTCGCAAGAAAGCTCGGACAGGCAGCAGCCAACGGTCTGACCGGTCTGCTTCTCACCATAGTGGGATACAGCTCCGCAACCGCATTTGACGAGGACGTCGTAAACGGAATCTACAACGTGACGACTCTTTTCCCGGCGATCGGATTTGTTCTGCTGGCATGCTCACTGCTCTTTTTGTATCCGCTCTTCAAAAAGAAGGTGCTTTCCAACGTTGCGGAGCTTACAGCGCGCAAAGCAAAGTAAAAACAACAAACGACAGATCGGAAAAACATGCAACTTTGTTGCATGTTTTTTTGATTATGTTGCAGTTTGAAAAAGGTCTATTGCAAAGGAACACAGAGACGTTATAATAGAATTACAACAGGACGGTAACAGAAACCATTCATAGAAAAAATGATGTATAAGGAGGTAACGCATGATCTGGGAACCAGTACTTGCAAAGTTTAAAGAATTATTTGGGGATGAGGGAGAGATCGGAGTTTATTTCGCACCGGGACGTGTGAATATGATCGGTGAGCATACCGATTACAACGGAGGACATGTATTCCATGTGCGCTCACGATCGGTACCTACGGTGTGGCGAGAAAAAGAGACGACAAGAAGCTTCGCTTTTATTCCATGAATTTTGAGAATCTCGGTGTGCTGGAGTCTTCCGTGGAGGGCTTAAAGCCGGAGAAGGAAGCAGACTGGACGAACTACCCGAAGGGTGTGATGTGGGCGTTCGGCGAGAAGGGCATGAAAGTGGAGTCCGGTATGGATCTCGTGCTGTTCGGCAATATTCCGAACGGTTCCGGATTGTCTTCTTCCGCATCGGTGGAAGTGCTGACCGGATTCATCCTGCGCGATATGTTCGGTTTTGATGTGACGAATCAGGATCTGGCATTGATCGGCCAGTATTCCGAGAACAAGTTCAACGGCGTCAACTGCGGTATCATGGATCAGTTCGCCATTGCGATGGGCAAGGCAGGACATGCGATTTTCCTGGATACGGCGACCTTAAAGTATGAGTATGCGCCGATCAGGCTCGAGAATGCGAAGATTGTGATCTCCTGCAGCAACAAAAAGCGCGGACTCGGCGATTCCAAATACAACGAGAGACGCAGCGAGTGTGAGACGGCACTTGCCGAACTGCAGAAAGTGGTAAAGATCAATGCGCTCGGCGATCTGACAGAAGCGCAGTTTGAGCAGTATCAGGATGCGATCACAAGTCCGGTGTGCCAAAAGCGCGCAAAACATGCCGTATATGAGAACCAGAGAACGATCAAGGCGGTGGAGGCACTGCAGAACAACGATGTCGCGCTGTTCGGAAAGCTGATGAATGACTCCCACGTATCTTTGCGTGATGATTACGAGGTAACGGGAATCGAGCTGGATACCCTGGTTGAGGAAGCATGGAAGATTGACGGTGTGATTGGTTCCCGCATGACGGGTGCGGGCTTTGGCGGATGCACGGTCAGCATCGTGAAGGATGACGCGGTGGATGCGTTTATCGAGAAGGTCGGAACCGCCTATAAGAACAAGATTGGCTATGCCGCAGATTTCTATGTCGTAGAGATCGGCGACGGCCCGGTAAAATTGGCGTAGTGACAGAGTATATTTAGAAACGAGGTTGGATCATGATACAGGAAAGAATATTGGAACTGACAGAATACGGACTGGTAACGGGACTCATAGAGCCGCAGGATAAGCGGTTTACGATCAACCGTCTGCTGGAGCTGTTTCACATTGACGAACTGGAGGATGAAGTTACGGCGGCTTATGAGAATCGCACGCCGATGACGCAGGAGAGCGCCGAGGAGGCACTGCCACAGATCCTTGCAGAGATGCTCGATTATGCGGCGGAGCAGATGCTGATTCCGGACAATACGATTACATACCGCGATCTGTTTGACACAAAGATCATGAGCATGCTGGTTCCAAGACCGAGCGAGGTGGTACGCCGTTTCTATGATCTTTATGAGAAGGAGTCTCCGCAGGCGGCGACGGATTATTTTTACAAGCTGTCCAGAGACACGGACTATATCCGCAGATACCGCGTGAAGAAGGATCTGAAATGGACGGCGGACACAGAGTTTGGAACGCTGGATATCACGATCAACCTGTCGAAGCCGGAGAAGGACCCGAAGGCGATTGCGGCGGCGAAGTTAGCAAAGCAGAGCGGCTATCCGAAATGCCTTCTGTGCAAGGAGAACGAAGGATATGCAGGACGTATCAACCATCCGGCGAGACAGAACCACCGCATCATTCCGGTGACCATCAACCAGAGCGACTGGTTTTTCCAGTATTCTCCGTACGTTTACTACAACGAGCACTGCATTGTGTTCAACGCAAACCACACACCGATGAAGATCGAGCGCGCTACCTTCGGAAAGCTGCTTGATTTCGTGCAGCAGTTCCCGCACTATTTTGTCGGTTCCAACGCCGATCTGCCGATCGTCGGGGGATCGATCTTAAGCCACGATCATTTCCAGGGCGGTCATTATGAGTTCGCCATGGCAAAGGCACCGGTGGAGCGCGAGATCACATTCAGAGGATATGAGGATGTAAAGGCAGGGATTGTAAAATGGCCGATGTCTGTCATCCGTATCAGCGCAGCAGACAAGGATCGTCTGATCGATCTGGCAGACAAGATTCTCCTCGCATGGAGAGGCTACACGGACGAGGCGGCATTCGTCTACGCCGAGACAGACGGCGAGCCGCACAATACGATCACACCGATCGCAAGACGGCGCGGCGATGCGTATGAGCTGGATCTGGTACTGCGCAACAACATTACGACAGAGGAGCATCCGCTCGGTGTATATCATCCGCATGCAAAGCTTCATCATATCAAGAAGGAGAACATCGGTCTGATCGAGGTTATGGGGCTGGCAGTGCTCCCGGCACGCTTAAAGGATGAGATGGCGGATCTGGAGCAGGCGATCTTGGACGGCGCTGACATCCGTGCGGACGAGAAGCTGGCGAAGCATGCAGACTGGGTGGAGGAATTTCTTCCAAAGTACGGCTTTACCGCCGGCAGCGGTCTGGAGGGCGAGATCACACCGGAGAAGCTGCATGAGATCGTTCAGACAGAGATCGGTCTGGTATTTAAGGAGGTTCTCACCGATGCAGGAGTCTACAAGTGTACAGAAGAAGGAAGAGCAGCCTTCATGCGCTTTGTGGATACGGTGAACGCATAGGAATAGAGAGAGGAAAAGAACGGATAACGGAGCTGGGATGTTTTCCCCGGAAGTTGTCCGTTCTTTTTTTCAATTTCCCATAAATGTGTTATACTTGTGCATGGAACAAATTTTTGCAAAATAACCGTTTACTTTCACATGGTAATTTGGTAAAGTATAGGAATGAGAAAACGATGCGGGGGCAGACCGCAGAAAAGAGGATAGGTATTATGGTATCAAAGAGGATACAAAAAGCGCTGGAGGGCAATTCGGCAATCCGCGCCATGTTCAATGAGGGCAGGGAGATGGCTGCAAAATACGGGGAGGAGAATGTGTTTGACTTCTCGCTCGGCAATCCGGCAACCCCGGCGCCGAAGGCGTTAAACGATGCAATCCGCGACCTTCTGAATGAGGCAGATGAAAAAGGTGCGGCAGGTTCCCTCGGCATTCACGGATATATGGCGAATGCAGGCTATGAGGAAGTGCGCCAGGCGATCGCAGAGAATTTGAACGAACGTTTCGGAACAAAGTTTACGGCGCACAATCTGGTGATGACAGTCGGCGCCGCAGGCGGGCTCAATATCATTTTTAAGACGATTCTCGATCCGGATGATGAGGTCATTGTGTTTGCACCGTTCTTCGGAGAGTATCGCCAGTACGCGGCGAATTTTGATGCAAAGATTGTGATTGTACAGCCGAATCTGCAGACGTTTCAGCCGGATCTTGCCGATCTGGAGGCAAAGATTACCGCGCGGACGAAGGCGCTTATCGTGAATACGCCGAACAACCCGACCGGCGTGATCTACAAGCCACAGACGATGGAGCAGATCGGAGCTATTTTAGAGAAAAAGCAGGCGGAATTTGGAACAGACATTTATCTGATCTCGGATGAGCCGTACCGGGAGCTGGTGTATGACGGGAACAAAGAGGATTTCCTGACGAAATATTACCGCAATACCCTGGTGGGATATTCTTTCTCCAAATCCCTTTCCCTTCCGGGAGAGCGTATCGGTTATGTCGTGGTGCCGGATGAAGCGGCGGACGCCGAAGAACTGATCCGCGGCATTGAGATCTCAAACCGGACACTCGGATTTGTCAACGCACCGTCCCTGATTCAGAAAGCTGTGGCGCGCTGCCTTGAGGAGAAGACGGATGTCACGTTTTACGATGAGAACCGCAGCAGACTCTACGAAGGACTGACAAAGCTCGGATTTACCTGCATCAAGCCGGAGGGAGCATTCTATCTGTGGGTGAAGTCGCCGGTGGAAAACGAGGAAGAATTCGTAAACGAGGGAAAGAAATTTAATCTTTTGATGGTAAAGGGAAGCGCATTTGGCTGTCCGGGATTTGTGCGTCTCGCATATTGTGTGTCCCATGAGACCGTGGAACATTCCCTGCCTGCATTTGCGAAGCTGGCGGCAGTGTACGGACTGGAAAAGTAGGAGGAAAAAGGATGGAGAACTGGGAGTCATATGTGAGAAAAGTGGTGCCGTATGTGCCGGGGGAGCAGCCGCAGGCGGAGCGGATGATCAAGCTGAACACCAACGAGAATCCGTATCCGCCCGCGCCGGGGGTGCAGAGGGCGCTTGCCGGATTTAACCCGGATACGCTGCGCCTGTATCCGGAACCGACCTGTAAGGTGCTTGTGGATGCGATTGCGTCATATTATGGACTGGGCAGCGATCAGGTATTCGTCGGGGTCGGTTCGGATGATGTGCTGGCGATGATTTTTCTGACATTCTTTAATTCCGGAAAGCCGGTTTTCTTCCCGGACATTACGTATTCTTTTTATGATGTGTGGGCAGATATGCTGCGCATTCCGTATGAGACGAAAGCGCTTGATGATGCGTTTGAGATCCGGGTGGAGGATTACTACGGGGAAAACGGTGGAGTAATATTTCCGAACCCGAATGCGCCGACCGGCATTCTGCTGCCGCTTGAAAAGATCGAGGACATCATCGCGCACAACCGGGACGTGATCGTTGTGGTGGACGAGGCGTATATTGATTTCGGCGGGGTGTCGGCACTGCCGCTGATTGAAAAATATGACAATCTTCTGATCGTGCAGACATTTTCCAAGTCGCGTTCCATGGCGGGAATGCGCATCGGATATGCGATGGGAAATGCGAAGCTGATCCGCTATATCAATGACGTGAAGTATTCGTTTAATTCTTATACGATGAACCGGACGGCGCTTGCACTCGGTGTGGAGGCGATCCGTGACCGTGCTTATTTTGAGGAGACCAGAAAAAAGATCATCGAGACGAGAGAGTGGACGAAAAAAGAATTGCGGGCGTTGGGATTTACGTTCGGGGATTCGATGAGCAATTTTATCTTTGCTTCGCACGAGCGCGTGCCGGCAACAGAACTGTTCGAGGCGCTGCGCAGGGAGCATATCTATGTGCGTCATTTTACCAAGGAACGCATCAACAACTACCTGCGCATCAGCATCGGAACGAGAGAAGAGATGGAGACGTTTATTCGGTTCCTGAAGGAATATCTGAAAGAGGCATAGCCGATGAGCGGCCGGCCGCCTGCAGCTTTCGGATGCCGGAGGTAAAGACGATCAGACCGCCGACTGTCATGGCGATGCCGAACAGGAACCAGAAGATCAGAGAAAACGTCGTGTCGCCGAACGGGATGAGTCCGGAGAGCACGGTTCCCCAGAAGTTAAACAGCATGTGTAAAAGGATCGAGTAATAGATGCTGCCACCACGGTTGCAGACATAGCCTAAAACAAGTCCCAGACAGAATGCGTAGATGCCCTGGATCATGTTCATGTGGAAGATGCCAAAAAGCAGCGCCTGCAGCAGATTGGCTGCCCAGAAAGGCAGACATTTCTTTGCCTGATGCATGGTGACGCCGCGGAAGACCAGTTCCTCGCAGAACGGGGCGAAGATGACAGAGCAGATGACCATCAGAATGGAGATCTGATCGTCGAGACCTGCCGTCTCAAGCAGGGATTCGTATGCATCCATCCAGTGCGGAAAGAGCGACGCGACAAAGCTCATGATATAGGTTGTCAGATACTGTGTGCCAGGCATCAGCATGACGATGCCTGCGATTGCAGCAGGATGAAACGTCTGACGCAGAACGGGGCGGTAATTGCCGCCATACCTGCAGTAGTACCACAGACCGAACACGGCGATCGACATGGCATTGTAGATTAACAGTACGCCGGTGTTGAAGCGCTGGGAACTCCACAGGGAAAAGGCGTCATCTACAATATCGAGGAACCCCGCGCTGCCGGTGACAGAGTACCAGCCGCTCTCGATCAGCAGGGAAAGTCCCATGGCAAAGTAGGTTGCGAGAAACTGAATCGCAATCACAAGAAGCAGCGGGACAAAAATAAACAGGAATTGTTTTAATTTCTTCATTATTATAATCTCCAGTTATCGTTGGTATGAAATAAAGTTCTTGCAATTTCCAGATACTTCTATTATTATAACAATCGGATTTCATGAATGCAAGCAGTGGAAAAAGTGCGTGCATGGACAGAAACTTGGGTATTTACTTTAAAACTTTAATATGCTAAAATAACAAAAGAATCCATTTTGGGAAGAAGGAGAAGAACATGAGTAAGAAACTTAGGACAGATGCAGTGGATCATCTTTTTGACGCCATCTTGAGCTTACAGAATAGAGAAGAGTGCTACACATTTTTTGAGGATGTATGTACAGTAAATGAGTTGCTTTCTTTATCACAGCGGTTCGAGGTTGCCAAGATGCTGCGTGACCAGAAGACTTATCTGGATATTGCGGAGAAGACCGGAGCATCGACTGCTACGATCAGTCGTGTCAACCGATCCCTGAATTATGGAAATGACGGTTATGACATGGTATTTAGCCGCATGCAGAATACGGACAAGTAGTGGAGACAGATAAAAAGAGCCACAGGAGAACGGGAACTTTTGCCCGTGCCTGTGGCTTTTTCGATTACTTTTTATTTTTTTCTGCCTTGGACTTGTCCGAGGTGGTCGTGTCAATGAGGCGCTCGATGATGGTCTTTTTGACATAGACATCGTAGCTTAACATGCAGATCAGACTGAAGTTCCGCAGAAGCTCGGCGTCCTCCGGGGCAGCATCCGGGAATGTCTGACACGAGGTGTTGAACTTCCTGGCGAGATCTTTCATGAGATTTTGTGTCTCCTGATGCTCGAGTCCGAAGACTTCACGGTAGATGTCTTCCAAGCTGTAGCTGCCGTCTTTTCCGAAATATTTGTCCGTGATCGGATTTAAGATGCTCTGGATGTCGCTGATGCTTAGGATATTTTTAAAATAGTAGATGAAAATCAGCGTCAGTACGTGCTCTTTGGTGTACTTTTTCTTCTCCGGCGGAGGGAGAAGATTGTTCTTGGCGTAGTTATTGATCATCGTCTTGGTCAGAATCTTGTCATCCGCATGCCGTTTGGATGCCTCCAACTGGGAATCCATAAATGTGGTAATCTGATCCATATATAAATCAATGTTCGGAATATCTTCCGGTCTGACATAATCAATTCTCTGTAATTCTGCTAACAGATCACTTAGAAATTTTTTTGTATCGTTGTCCATATGTGTCACCTCTTATCACATTATATAGTTTTCAAAACCAGATGACAAGAGACAAATGTTGGGAAATGTATATGACAGTGTCCCAGCATGAAAAATAGAAAATATGTTCTGTATGGTATCGAAAAACAGAGAGAAATGTGTTATACTTTCTCATATCACTATAAACGGAAAAGGAAAAACAGGCATGAGTATTTATGATACATTAAACGAGCAGCAGAAGCTCGGCGTTATGACCACCGAGGGACCGGTGCTGATTCTCGCGGGAGCGGGTTCCGGCAAGACGAGAGTGCTGACACACCGGACGGCATATCTGATCGAGGAAAAGGGTGTCAATCCGTACAATATTATGGCGATCACGTTCACTAACAAGGCGGCTGGCGAGATGAGGGAGCGAATCGATGCGCTGGTCGGATACGGCTCGGAGAGCATCTGGGTGTCGACGTTTCATTCTACCTGCGTGCGCATCTTAAGGAGACACATTGACCGCATCGGATACGACACGAATTTTACGATCTATGATTCGGATGATTCCAAGAGCGTCATGAAGGAGATCTGCAAGCGCCTGAATATCGATACCAAGATCTATAAGGAGCGCAGCCTTCTGGCGGCGATCTCCTCTGCAAAGGACGAGCTTGTAAGCCCGACGCAGTTTGCCCTGCAGGCGGCGGCATCGAGTGATTTTGCAAAGAAAAAGCAGGCGCAGGTCTACCAGGAGTATCAGGCGGCGCTGCAGAAGAATAATGCGCTGGATTTTGACGATCTCATCGTAAAGACGGTAGAGCTGCTGCAGACGGACCCGGAGGTGCTCGCCTACTATCAGGAGCGTTTCCGCTATATCATGGTGGACGAGTATCAGGATACGAACACGGCGCAGTTTGAGCTGATCCGTCTTCTCGCAGGCAAATACAAAAACCTGTGTGTGGTCGGTGATGACGATCAGTCGATCTACAAGTTCCGCGGAGCAAATATCTACAATATTTTAAATTTTGAAAAGCATTTTCCGGATGCGGTCACGATTAAACTGGAACAAAATTACCGTTCGACGCAGAACATCTTAAATGCGGCGAACAGCGTCATTGCCAACAATGTCGGCAGAAAGGCGAAGACGCTCTGGACGGCAAATGGCGAGGGAGAGAAGATCGACTTTGAGCAGTTTGACACCGCCTACGAGGAGGCGGATTATGTCGCCAGGGATATTGCGTCCGGTGTCCGGGACGGAAAGTATGGCTACGGCGACTACGCGGTGCTTTACCGCACGAATGCACAGTCCCGTTTGTTTGAGGAGCGTTTTATCGTGTCCAATATCCCGTACAAGATTGTCGGCGGTGTGAATTTCTATGCGCGCAAGGAGGTCAAGGATCTTCTGGCATACTTAAAGACGATTGACAATGCGAGGGATGATCTGGCGGTGCGCAGGATCATCAATGTGCCGAAGCGCGGAATCGGTGCGACGACACTAAACCGGGTGTCTGATTATGCGGAGGCGTATGACATCAGTTTTTATGAGTCCTTAAAGCGTGCAGAGGAGATACCGTCTCTTGGCAAGAGCGCAGCGAAAATCAAACCGTTTGTGACATTTATCCAGACGATGCGCAGCAAGCTGCCTTATATCAGCGTGGCAGATCTTCTGCGGGAGGTCATTGAGGAAACCGGCTATGTGAAGGAGCTTGAGGCGGAAGGCACCGACGAGGCGGAGGCGCGAATCGAGAATATCGATGAGTTGTTAAGCAAGGTAGTTGCCTACGAGGAAGGCGAAGAACAGCCGACGTTAAGTGGTTTCTTGGAGGAAGTTGCGCTTGTGGCAGATATTGACAGCGTCGGCGAGGAGAATGATTATGTGGTTCTCATGACACTGCACAGCGCCAAAGGTCTGGAGTTCCCGAAGGTTTTTCTGGCGGGAATGGAAGACGGTCTGTTTCCGAGCTATATGTCGATCACGTCAGACAATGCCAGCAGTGAACTGGAGGAAGAGCGCAGGCTGGCCTATGTCGGCATTACGCGTGCGATGAAGGAGCTTGTCATCACTTCGGCGAGACAGCGCATGGTGCGCGGCGAAACACAGTACAACAAGGTCTCACGTTTTGTGAAGGAGATTCCGCCGGAGCTTTTAAACGGAGAGATCAAAAAGCCGGCGTATCTGGAGAACAGGGAGCGGCACACGGCGGAGCCGGTGAAAAAGAAACGGTCGACGATGCGGGACCAGCTGTCCGGGCAGAGTATGCAGGCGAGAGCGTTTTCATCGGTACATACGGAAGGCGGAAGCTTAAGCTACGGTGTGGGCGACCGTGTCTCCCACATGAAGTTCGGGGAGGGAACGGTAAAAGCCATCGTGCCCGGCGGCAGAGATTTTGAGGTGACGGTCGATTTTGACGCGGCGGGAACCAAGAAAATGTTTGCGGCATTCGCAAAATTAAAAAAAGTATAAAATGTGTTAATTTATAAATTTTTTATAGGCGAACACGGAAAGATATGCTATAATGTGCGTAATAAAAAGACATGCAGTAAATAAAGATAAATCAAGGAGGGGAATCTGATGAATAAGATGGAAGATCTGATCAACATGACAAAGTTAAACGAGCTTCTGAATAAGAAGGAAGAAGTGGAGGAGAAGAAGACCTCAAAGGTAGTATGGGTTTTTGCAATTATCGGTATTGTAGCGGCTGTAGCTGCAGCGATATACGGCATCTACCGTTTCTTTACGCCGGATTATCTTGAGGATTTCGAGGACGATTTCGAGGATGATTTTGATGATGATTTCTTCGAGGACGATGATGATGAGGAAGCGCCGGCAAAGTCTGAGGACAAAGAGGAAACAACCGAAGATTAAGACAAAGGGCATGGGGCTGCAGAGAGATGCAGCCCTATTTTTATGTAACAGGAAACGCTCTGTGGGGATGCGCACCTCGTGGTGAGGTAAATAATGCTTTGCATACCGCATCAGGCAGCCTGCCAAGACAGGCGCAAGTGTGCG
>ERZ832973.455-NODE-455-length-49991-cov-7.204261_pt1 | contig 49991 bp, 38 predicted proteins | sample MGYA00519950_ERZ832973 | MGnify/ENA primary metagenome ERZ832973 (study PRJEB31850, sample SAMEA3708734) | human gut metagenome | biome: human gut; feature: human-associated habitat; material: faeces | place: China | collected 2014 ... | reverse complement strand
GCAGTCACAACCACATCAACGCGATGGACATGACGAGCGGCTACGGCGAGGAAGAAGGCAAAGCAGACGACCCTCTGATTTTGAAAAGCCAGTTTGTCATGTCCCTGTGCGAGCAGTTGATGAAGCCAGAGCCGGTGGGCGCGAAAGAGCGTTCTATCATCGGGCGGTGCGTAGGCAATGTGTACCGTGAGTATATCAAAGATTACCGCAATCCGCCTACACTGAAAGACTTCCGTGAGGAACTGCTGCGCCAGCCGGAGCCGCAGGCCCAGTCCATCGCACTGGCACTGGAACTGTTCGTGGATGGTACACTGGATGTATTCGCCTATCAGACCAATGTGGATATGAGCAACCGCATTATGCTGTTCGATATTTTTGACCTCGGCAGTCAGCTGAAAACCGTGGGCATGCTGGTCATGCTGGACGCGATTCTGAACCGTGTCATTGAAAACCACAAGCGCGGACGGCGCACATGGATCTATATTGACGAGATTTATCTGTTCTTCGCCAATGAGTACAGCAGCAATTTCCTTGAAGAAAGCTGGAAGCGTTTCCGCAAGAAAAACGCCGCCGCGACCGGCATTACACAGAATGTCACCGACTGTCTGCGTTCTCCCACAGCAAAGAATATGTTGGCGAACTCCGAGTTCCTGCTCATGCTGTCGCAGGCTCCCACCGACCAGCAGGAGCTTGTGAAAATGCTCCGCATTTCGGAAGAACAGCTTTCCTATATCAGCAATGCGGAGTCGGGGCATGGCCTTATCAAAGTCGGCGGCGCAAAGGTGCCGTTCATCAATCAGTTTCCGCGCAATACAGCGCTGTACCGCCTTATGACGACCAAGCCGGGTGAATCGCTGTGAAAGAGATACGGACACGTCCGAAAAAACGGGATATTCAAACCCGGCAGACCACCGCCTTTCTGCCCAAACAGGCGGCAAAGGTGCTGCGGGAGCAGGCTGTCCGGCGGCAGTTCAAGAGCAAGAACAATATGCCGGAGGAAGAACAGACTTCACCTTATCAAGAGCCGATAGAACGGTTTCAGACCAAGGAACAGCGTGCGGCGGAGATCAGCAGCCGCACGGCGTTCCGCTCCGGCAAGGCGCTGGCGCAAAAGCAATTCGACCGCAAATTCAGTGCCACAAAGCCGAAAGAACAAGGTGTTTCACCCTCTGCAACGGTACAAACTGAACCGCCGCAAGTCACCCGTGCCAAGCAGAGATTCTGGCAGACACAGGCCAAGAGGCAGACCGAACGCCGTCGAGAAACTGCGACTATCATCGAAAAGCATGAAGCCACACAGGTGCAGGCGGACATTGCAACGCTGGAGCAGCAGGTAGAATTACCATCCCTCAATGGCGATACACCAAAGTATACCGAACAGCATCGTACTCCAAAACAACGAAAATCATCCGCCACAGCGCCGAAAGAGAAAAAGCCGCTCCGCGAACAGTTATTCACGGGGCGGCAGGATACTGTTGTGCGCCAACAGGCGGCGGCAAAGGCGCAGGCACAGGTCACAGCAAGAGCCAAGCAGCGCGTGCAGCAGCAGGTCATGCAGGAAACCGCGCAAAAGACAGCACAGACCGCCAAAAGCACAGTAAAACTTTTTGAGCGGGTCAAGAAAGCCGTCATCCGCGCAGGACAGGCTGTCGCACGGGCGGCAGTCGGACTGCTGGGCGGTGCCGGTGCGCTCATTGCGCTGATTTTGATAATTGGCGGTGCGGCGGCTGTTATTGGCACGCCGTTTGGTGTGTTCTGGTCTGGCAACGACAGCGATGCACAATCTGTCCCGCAGGCCGTCGCACTCATCAACAGTGAGTTTTCTGCGAAAATCAATCAGATACAGACCGAGAACCCTACGGACAGTGTGGTAATTCATCGAGAGCCGGATGGCGGCAGCGACCTTTCCATCACCAATTGGACAGATGTTGTCGCTGTGTTTGCAGTCAAAACGGCTGGGGCCGATGCCGATGCTACTGATGTTGTGACCATCGATGAGGAGCGCATCGACCTAATCCGGCAGGTGTTCTGGGATATGAACGCGGTGAGCTGGTATGTGCAGACCATCGAGCATGAGGACAGTACGAAAACCATTCTGCATATTACCCTCACCAGCAAGAAAGCAACGGATATGCCGGACTTCTACCACTTCAATAAGAACCAGCGTGAAGCCTTGGAGGAAGTGCTGAAGCCGGAGTACGCGCAAATGCTGGCAGAATTGGTGGGCACCTACGGCGGCGAAGTTACGCTGGACGAAGCGCAAATCCGCGCCATGCTTGCCGCCATGCCCAAGGACATTTCCGAGCGGCGGCGTGCTGTGGTGGAAAAAGCCTATTCGCTTCTCGGCAAAGTGAATTACTTCTGGGGCGGCAAAAGCAGCGCCATCGGTTGGGATTCCCATTGGGGCAAACCCACTCGCGTCACCGCCGTCGGAAGCAGAACGACCGGAACAATCCGCCCTTACGGACTGGACTGTTCCGGTTTCGTCGATTGGGTATTCAACAATTCACTGGGCTATGTGATTGGACATGGCGGCGGCGCAGCCAGTCAGCATGACCATTGCAAATCCATCTCATGGAGCGAAGCACAGCCGGGTGATCTGGTGTTTTACCCCGGTGATACTCATGTGGGCGTGTTTGTAGGCAAGGACAGCAACGGTGATCCGCTTATCATCCACTGCGCCAGTTCGCAGAATAATGTGGTGCTGACAGGTTTGCAGGGATTTGTGAGCATTGGCAGGCCGGATTGTTTTTAATCAAAAAGTACAAAAAATCCCGGTACGGTGCAACTACCGTACCGGGACTTACTCATTTAAGAGGTTTACTACTCTGATTCGTCAACAATTTGTGACGCAGAAACATCTGTTATACTAAAGTTGCCAGGATTCTCTGATTTTCAAGTGTGACATCAACTGTTAAAAGGAGTGTTAATCATCGCAGAAATCTACGCATATGTCCGTGTTTCCACACGGGAACAAAATGAGGATAGGCAACTTATCGCAATGAACGAATTACAAGTGCCGAAAAAGAATATTTTTATTGATAAACAATCCGGCAAGGATTTTGAACGACCGCGCTACAAAAAACTGATAAAGCGACTGAAAAAAGACGATTTGCTTTACATCAAGAGCATTGACCGACTTGGACGCAATTATAACGAAATTCAGGAGCAATGGCGTATTCTGACGAAAGAGAAAGCCGTTGATATTGTCGTGCTGGATATGCCACTGCTAGACACCCGGCGTGGAAAGGATCTGATGGGAACCTTCCTCAGCGATATCGTATTACAAGTGTTGTCCTTTGTTGCGGAAAACGAGCGTGTTAATATCCGCCAGCGGCAAGCAGAAGGTATCGCGGCTGCAAAAGCGAGAGGTGTACGGTTTGGAAGATTGCCAAAACCATTGCCACCTAATTTCCACGCCGTCTACCAACGCTGGAAACACGGTGAAATTACCGGAACGGCAGCTGCAAAAGAATGCGAAATGCCGCTCTCTACATTTCGTTATCGAGCAAAAATCTATCAAAACGCCAAGTTATCGTAAGAAATGTATTTTTTACAAGAATGTGTACTTTTTTGTTAGTTGAGGTTTATATTGGGTAAGATATTATTTAATGGTAGTAATTCCTATGAAACAGTGCTATAATAGAGAAAAAATATAAGCAGTTGAGCTGCCGAAAAGTACACCTTTTGACATCTTGTAACTGCCATTGCACGGAAGGAGGACAGCACAGCATCAATGCGGCGGACGAAAGAACTGCCGCGCAAGATTAGAAACCTGTCAGGATATTGCCTTGGCAGGTATTACTATATGTAAAGGAGCATTTGATGTGAAAACGAAATTATTGTCATGGCTGTTGACAGTAAGTCTGCTCATGACCATGCTTCCGACTGCTGCGCTGGCCGCTGCGGCTCCCGGAACAAGCAGCGGAACAAGCAGCGGAACAGTTATATATGTATCCGGAAGCGGCGATGATTCAGCCGCCGGCGATGAGAGCGCACCCCTAAAAACAATTGGTGCAGCATTTACGAAGGTAGCTGACGGTGGTACCATCTATCTGCTTTCAGACATAGTTTTGCCGAGTGAAACCGTCCTGTCAGGTGATAAGTCAATCACGCTGGCGGGTAATGCCGGAGAAGCTGCACCTACGATCAAATATAGTTGGGATGGTGTCACAACCAATAACCTCTATATGATTGAAATCGGTGCCGAAAGTGGTACAAGCACACAGACGAATATTACGCTGCGAAATCTGACGGTAGATGCAGAAGCCCAGGATATTCGCTGCCTGCGTGTTTGCCCTGGCAGTCAGCTTATCCTTGCAGATGGTGCGACTGTTCGCAATAGCCGAGCAATCAATCAGGATGGAACGACTGGTACCAGCGACTGCGGTGGCGGCATCGTTGTAGATAACGGCGCCAAACTGACGATGGAGGATGGTTCCAGTATCACCGGCTGTTCTGCCGAATGGGGTGGTGCTGTCTATCTCAGTGGCGAAATGGCGATCAACGGTGGCGAGATCAGCAACAATACTGCCGTTGGTGACATTTACGAGATCAACGGCGTTGATCGTTCCGCCAGCGCACACGGCGGCGCAATTATGATCCGCGCTTGCCGAGCAGACTATGCTACATCTTATGACGCTCCTGCCAAACTGACCATGCGTGGAGGTACGATCAGTGGAAATGCGGCTACCAGCGATGTCAGCGCCTTTGGCGGTGCGATTTCTATTATCGGTACACCCGATACAGGAAACCTGACGAACACATTTGTCATGTCTGGCGGTACGATCTCCAACAACAAGGCAGGTTACGGTGGTGCCGTCTCGGCGTATGCAGCCGACAATTATTGGCATGGCAATACCAGCATTCAGTTGTCTGGCAATGCTCAGATCAAGGACAATATCGCCCGCAACTATGGCGGCGCTATCTGCCTGTTCGGCAATAATGCGCAGAATTATACCGACACGCTTACAATGAGCGGCGGCATGATTTCCGGCAACAAAGCAAACTCTGCCGGTGGCGGTGTGTATCTCTCTGCCCATGGCGACCAGATGTTTATGACCGGAGGCAGCATCCGAGAGAATGAAGCCGGTTATGGCGGAGGTCTGTCAATCCGTTCCGGCAACAGCGGTGCAAATCCCAATGCCGCTGTATATCTGCTGGGTGGCACCATCTCGGATAACCAGGCAACGAGTGGCTATCCGACAGATGATAGTTATTCCGAGCGCCTTTATTGCGGCAACGCAATCGAGCAGAGCGGTGAGCTTTATCTGGACGGAACACAGATGAATGTCAGCGGAGATATTCGCGTAGGATGTACGACTAATTTCCGCACCGGAGCAATCGAGACTAACCGCTATGTCACATTGGTAGGCGCATCTGATTCCATGCAGAATTACGAACTGACCTCTTATGATGATGAGTCTTTGGATGGCAGAGTGGTTGTTGCCCCCGGTACGATTACTTATGGCACAGAAACCTATAGCGTAGCAGATGCGGAACCGTATCTGTCGCATTTTACACATAATCATAAGGAAATTGTTACGGATACCGATTACACCGTAGAAACAGGAGCTTCTTCTCAGCCGAAGAGTCTTGTTCTGTACGGAGCGGTCCAAAAGTATTCTGTTACCTACACAGACGGTATCGGCGGCGCCAGCTTTGCGGATGAGGTGACCAGCGACCTGCGTCGTGGAACACCCACCCCTGCATTCACTGGCGGTACACCGACCCGCAGCGGCTATACCTTCATCGGCTGGCAGCCGTCTGTAGCTTCAACGGTAACGGACAATGCTGTTTATACCGCACAGTGGGCAAAGAACAGCTCCTCCTCCGGCCATTCGACCCGGTACACCTTGCACTATGAGTCGAACGGCGGTACAACTTACAAGGATGAGCGCTATTCTTCCGGCACGAAGGTGACGCTCGACAAGACCCCGACACGCGAGAGCTACACCTTTACCGGCTGGTACGCCGACAAAGCGCTGACCGACAAGATCACCAATGTGAAAATGACGGGCAACAAGACGGTTTATGCCGGTTGGACAGCAACCAATGTGCCGGATATGCTGAACGGCGATGACCACTACGCCTATGTAGTCGGTTACTCCGATGGCACTGTCCGTCCGAACGCGAACATCAGCCGTGCCGAAGTCGCGACGATTTTCTTCCGTCTGCTCAAGGAAGAAGTGCGTGATGGCAATCTCACCGCTGACAACGATTTTTCCGATGTTTCGAACGGCCAGTGGCACAACAAGGCGATTTCCACGATGGCGAAACTGGGTGTCGTTAAGGGACGCCGTGCGGACAGCTTTGACCCCAATGCCTCGATCACCCGTGCGGAGTTTGCGGCGATCTGTGCGCGCTTCAGCACCAGAACGGTCGAGAACAGCGGCAGCTTTTCCGACATTTCCGGTCACTGGGCGGAAAACGAGATCGAGAGAGCGGCTGCGTTCGGCTGGATTTCGGGCTATCCGGACGGCACATTCCACCCCGACGCCCGCATCACCCGCGCTGAGGCTATGACGATGATCAACCGCGTACTCTGCCGTATGCCGCAGAGCGAAAGCAATCTGCTGGACAGCATGGTAACGTGGCCGGACAACAAGCCGTCCGACTGGCACTATCTCGCCGTGCAGGAGGCCACGAACAGCCATAACTTCGACCGTCAGGGCGAGGTCGGCGAAAGCTGGACGAAGCTGACGAGCGCACCAGACTGGACGCGGTATCAGTAAAAGACCAAAGAAACATACAGGATATTTAGGACAATAGCGATAGATAAGTTATGAAAAAAAGAATTATCACAAGTATTTTAACAGTCATCATGCTCATGACCATGCTTCCGACCGCTGCTTTTGCGGCAGACGGAGAGAGCACGGAGACAGGTGACTCGACCACCCCGGAAGCTGCCATTTATCTCGACCAGCAGCATGGCGCAGATGATAATGACGGACTGAGCAAAACGACTGCTGTAAAGACGATTGAAAAGGCAAACGAGCTTGCAAACGAAAAGAATATCAAGGATATTTGTCTTTCGAGTTTTTATAAGGTCACAGGGACGGAAACTTGGGACCTTGGCGGAAAGACACTGCACCGCTATGGGCTCGGCGGCTATATGATCGAACTCGTCGATGCGTCTGCCTCGCTGACACTGAGTAACATTGTGATTGATGGCGCAGAGTGTACTGTGGATGCAACACACGCTGCGGAGACCGATTCGATCATCAAGGCGGCAAACGGCGGCACCATCGTACTGAACAGCGGTGCTATTTTGCAGAACAATAAAGCGGCTCAGTTCGGTTCCGGTATTTTAGCGAATAACGGCGTCAATATAACGATGGAGGACGGCGCAATCATTCGTAACAATACAAACAGCAACTACGAATTGGGCGGCGGCATTCTGATTGGCAACGGCAGCACCTTTACCATGAACGGCGGCGAGATCAGTGGCAATACGGCGAATGGCGGCGGCGGTGTCGCAATCATCGGCTCAACGATGGTCATGAACGACGGCGTGATCTCCAACAACAGCACCTACAAGACATCCGGTCAGGGCAGTTATGGTGCCGGTGTTTATGTTGCGGACTATGCCAATGCAAGCGGCGGCGATACATTGTTTACCGCTCAACCTGCCTCCTTTGAAATGAACGGCGGCAAAATTACTGGGAACACGGCGCTTGACTACGGCGGCGGTATACTCACCTTCCCGCAGCAAAGTAAGAAAATTACAATCATTATTAACAACGGCGAAATTTCCGGCAATAAGGTTACAAAGGGAAGCGGCGGCGCAGTCGCAGCATTCTTCAGCGTAACTGAGCTGAATATCAAGGACGGCACGTTAACGGGAAATAGCGCGTATCAATTCGGCGGCGGTGTCTTTCTGTATCAAGCAACGAATGTAACGATTTCCGGCGGTACGATTTCCGAAAATAAAGCCCTTCGGGGTGGCGGCGGTGTATGCTTGTTCGCTGGCTCTGAAGTGAAACAGACCGGCGGCTCTATTGAAAACAATGTTGCAAATGTAGGCGGCGGTGTCTACGGCGGTACTTATACCATGACAGGCGGCATCATCAAGGACAACAACAACTCTCTGACTGAGACAGCTCGACTTGCTGCCAAAGGTGACGGTGTTTTTGTAGGAACTGCCTTCAATCTGGGAAATGATGCTGAGATCAGCACGAATAACGATGTCTATCTGACAGCGGGCGACTCTATTTCCAAGGAAGGCCGTTATATCAATGTGATCTCCCCGTATACGGGCGCAAGCACCGCTAAACCGATTCAGATCCACAGTGAAGATCGCACGGTGGAAAATACCGAAATCGGTACGCAGCTTGTTCGTTATACGACGGACGCGGGCGGTGAGACTGCGGCAGCAAAGGCGGACGAGGACGGTATTTTCGTCCCGAGCTGGAAGATGCAGGAGGGTCTGGCCATTGGACAGAGCAAGGCGGCAGGAAAGACCGACTGGATGACCTATGTACCGGCTGTCAAGATCCAGTATCAGTGGGTCAGCACAGATAATCCCACCGATGTAACACCCCCTGCGAATGATTATATCCGTACCGGCAGAGCATATACGGCGAAAGTACAGCAGGATTCCCACCAGGGTTATACCTTTGATGGCTGGTACACGGATACTTCATGCTCGGTGCCGTATGTGGACGGTACGGTTCTGAATGCGGATACGGTTCTTTACGGTCGTTGGACGGCGGCGCACGGCAATCTGTCCGTTACCAAGACTGTAGCCGGGAATAACGGAGATACCTCCAAGGCGTTCAACTTCACCGTGACGCTCGGCGATACCGGCATCAACGGCACATTTGGTGAAATGACCTTTACCGATGGCGCTGCAACCTTTGCTCTGAAGCACGGAGAGAGCAAGACCGCCAAGGACCTGCCTGCCGGGATTACTTACACGGTGACCGAAGCAGAAGCGGATCAGGATGGTTACACCACAACGGCTGCCAATGCAAGCGGCAGAATTGTGAAAGACGCTACCGTAACCGCAGCCTTTACCAATACCCAAAATAGCTCCGGCGGCAGCCACTCGACCAAGAAGTACACGCTGACGTATGAATCCAACGGAGGCACAGCTTACAAGGATGAACGCTATTCTTCCGGCACGAAAGTGACGCTCGATAAGACCCCGACCCGCGAGAGTTATACCTTTACCGGCTGGTATGCGGACAAGGCGCTGACGCAGAAGATCACAAGCGTGACGATGAACAGCGACAAGACGGTCTATGCAGGCTGGGAGGCTACCGGCGTTCCGGACAAGCTCAACGGCGATGACCATTTCGCCTATGTCATCGGCTACCCGGACGGCAAGGTACACCCGAAGGGCAATATCAGCCGCGCGGAAACAGCAACGATTTTCTTTAGACTGCTCAAAGCGGACATCCGCGACGGAAATCTGACCGCCGACAACGAATTTTCCGATGTTTCGGACGGCCAGTGGCACAACAAGGCGGTTTCCACGATGGCAAAGCTCGGCATCGTCAAGGGCCGCCGTGCGGACCGCTTTGACCCCGATGCCTCGATCACCCGTGCGGAGTTTGCGGCGATCTGTGCGCGCTTCAACACCAAACCGGTCGAGAACAACGGCAGCTTCTCCGACATTTCCGGTCACTGGGCGGAAAACGAGATCGAGAGAGCGGCGGCGTTCGGCTGGATTTCGGGCTATCCGGACGGCACATTCCACCCCGACGCCCGCATCACACGCGCTGAGGCTATGACGATGATCAACCGCGTGCTCTGCCGTATGCCGCAGAGCGAAAGCGACCTGCTAGACAGCATGGTAACGTGGCCGGACAACAAGCTGTCCGACTGGCACTACCTCGCCGTACAGGAGGCCACGAACAGCCATGACTTCGACCGTCAGGGCGAGGTCGGCGAAAGCTGGACGAAGCTGACGAGCGTACCTGACTGGAAGCAGTATCAGTAATACAACAAGGAATTTTCGGAGCAGTGGCTCTCAAAGAATGACAACATCCCCTCTGCTACTCCAAGACGGCAAATATCTATACATTCACCATGCTTGCGGCATAGTGAGAGTAGAGTTGTTTTTCCCCGTTCAAGACACAGCCAGAGTTAAGGATGTTGCGAACGATTCCTATTTTTCACGGAAAGCTGGGGCATTTGCCCCAGCCTTCTCCAAGCGCTTGACCACTGGTGGAGCGCTTGGAGAAGGTTCTCAGAATGATACCATATATTCCGCGCAAAGAAAGATTTACTGATTGATACAGAGATAGACAAAGGAAATTGCAGATATGGATATTCACAAAAACTTGAATCAGACCACAGAACTGGATAGCGCACGGAACGATCTGTCAGTGGAAAAGAAGCTGCTTGACTGTATTGAAAACCTTGTCATGAACGATGACTTCACAGCAGCGGTCAACTCTGGGCTGACGACTATCCTCGAATATTACGATGCGGATCGTACCTACATATTTGAATTTCAATGGAAGGAAAATCTTACTCGGAATACCTACGAAATTTGCAGAGATGGTATCTCTCCGCAGATTGAGAATCTGCAGACAGTGCCCGTTGATGTAGTAGCACGATGGGTGGATAGTTTTGAGGACCAGGAACAGAATACCATCATCTTTATCGGAGATGTTGATGCACTCAAGGATGATCCTACCCACCGCCTTGAGTATGATTGCCTGCATCCGCAGGGGATCAAGAGTCTTATTGCCGTTCCCATTTTTATAAATGGCAAACTGCACGGCTTTCTTGGAATCGATAATCCCCGTAGCCACATGGATGCGCTGACGTTGTTAACGCAGCTTACTTATATCATTGCAAACGAGCTGCAAAAGCGGCTGCTTACAGAAGCACTGACGAAAAAAAGCTATCAGGACCCGCTGACCGGTCTAAACAACCGCTTGGCCTATGACGAGATGTTGGATCATTTGCGCGGAAAGGAGTTTCCGGTAGGCGTAGGATTTTTGGACATCAATGGGCTGAAATGGATCAACGATACGCTCGGTCATGACATGGGCAACAAAGTGATCCAAAAGATTTGCACTATTCTCAACGAGCACATCGAACAGCAGTATATCTACCGCATCAGCGGCGATGAGTTCGTTATGATCTGGCCAGATGTTGATTATAAGGTTTTTATGAGCGCCGCAAAAAAACTGGAGGCGGCGCTGTTTGCCGAGAAAAACATTGCATCGTTTGGTTTTGTATGGGGAAAAGAAGAAGATACGGGTATTGCCGTTCGCAAGGCAGAGAAAGCAATGCAGACAGCAAAGAATAAGTTCTATGCCGCAAATGCCGAATTAAAAGATAGTCGCCCCGGCTATCTGGACGCACTATTGCAGGAGTTTCGGGATAGCACCTTTATCCCGTATCTACAGCCGCTTTACAGCATCCAGTATAACCGTGTTTATGGTGCAGAAGTTCTCGTCCGCAAGATTGATCCGCATGGTAATATCCATACACCCGTGGAATTCATCAGCATCATGGAGTGCGAGCACATGATCTCTATGGTGGACTTCACAATGCTGCGACAAGCCTGCGAACTGATCCAAAAATGGAAACCTGTATGGCCAGATATTGTACTCAATGTGAACTTTTCACGCAACACACTGATGGAGCCAGACTTTCTGGAGCGGATTGATCAAATTCTCTCCGAGACCGGTGCTGACCCGGCGCAGCTTATCTTTGAGATCACGGAATCTTCGCAAAACATCCAGCTGGAATCCCTGTGCAGCCTGTTGGATGAAGTGAAACAACGAGGTATTTCGCTAGCGATTGATGACCTTGGCACCGAGGCTGCCTGCCTAGAAATGCTCTACCTCCCGCAGATCAGCGTTGCAAAAATTGATAAAAGTTTGATCGACAAGGCTGAACACATCGACCGCGAACAACTTGTTATCAGACATCTTATCGACCTGTGCCACGATTTGAATATGCGCTGTGTGGCAGAGGGTATCGAAACAGACAGCCAGATCGAATTGCTGAAAAAACTCGGATGTGATAAGCTACAAGGCTATAAGATTGGTAAACCCATGCTACCGGAAGACTTCCTTCGCCAGTTTGGAGAGAGCGCTCTCTACAAAAATAAGGAAAAGAATCTGACAGGAAAATAGATGTGCTGAAGGAATGCTTGATGACCTGCGGTGCATCACTGACAGAAACGCTTTCTCCCACTGTTGATTATCTGATCACCAATACACCGGATTCTGGTACGGCAAAGAATAAAAAGGCGATCGAATTGGGAATTAAACGCATCACTGAGGCACAGTTCAATGAAATGATTGGCAGAATTACATGACAAAAAACATTTATCAAAGGCAGAACGATTATCCGTTCTGCCTTTTTTCGTATCTTCACACTGCGTCTAATGATATTTGGATTGTATAATCATATATTCTGCACTCCAAATTTTTTTGAAATTTAACCGGCAAGATTGGCATTCTGCTTTTCTAAATCGTATTAGTCAGTATCAGGACAGAAAGCAGCACCTCCCCATCAACGCCATGCGCGGAAAGGGGGTGTGGACTATGCAATGGTCTGATAAAGACATTTCCCGCATTGAAGGCAAGTTCAATAGCTTCTGCAAAACTGTCCTGCGGAATTTTGCAAGGGACTGGTACAGAGCCGAACAGAGACACCATGCAACGGAAGTTTTGTTTTCGGAACTGCCGGACGGCCAGCTATTTGAGCCGATACATAACGACCCAATCTGCCCGTTGGAACAATACCTGTTTGATGATTTAGAATTGCCGATAAATATCAACAACGATGCACTGGCACAGGCGTTGCTCCAGCTTTCAAGACGAAAACGGCAAATCGTTCTGCTTGCATATTTTTGCGATTGGACAGACCAACAGATTAGCGAACGGTTTCATGTCGTGCGAAGTACGATACAATCAGCCAGAACCAAAGCACTGAAAGAAATGAGGGAATTACTTGAAAAACAATCAGAAACATAATCGGGCAATCATCCGCCGTGTGCCGCTGGATACCATCGTAAAGGCGAAAAATGGTGATAATACGGCGCTTGAAAAGATTTTGCGGCACTATCAGGGATATATGCTGAAACTCAGCCAGTTTGAACTGTACGATGCCAGCGGCACGGTCTATACCTGCTTCGATGAAGAACTATACCAAGAACTCCAATTCAAACTGGTGAAAGCCATTCTTGACCGTTTTGAACTGCGATAAATAACCTTGCCAATCCTTCACAGAGGATAACAATTCGTTGTCCTCTGTGAAAGGCTGGTAAGGATTGTTCTCAACCTTTCCACCTTTGCACCTTGAAAACTGAAATGAGCGTCCGTATTAGATACTGCACAGGGGAAGCAGGCCACGACCACCAGAGAGGAGGTTTCGGAGCGAGCGTGCCAATGTGCCGAATACGGTGTCCTGTCACAACAGGCAGTCCATCAGGAACAGGATACGGGTACAAACGCCGACAATAGAAGAATAGCGGGGCCGCTGTGTATACGGCGGCTCCACTTTACAATAAAACCGTATTTTAGAGAGTAATAATCTCTTTTTAGGAAATACTTATCCGAGAGGTGATAACTTGGAAGACAAGGAAAACTTATATCAGATAGGATCTGCAACCTATGTGATCGAACGGGTGTTCACGCAAAGCAAAACACCACAGGATGTTGTAGTCGAGGAAATCATTACCACGGCCAAACAAGGCATCAAAATTAGCCACTCAGCCAAATAGATGATATAATAAAGGTATGTAAATGAGTGGTTCGGGAAAGGAGAACATTATGACGAACCACTTGAAGCTGGCTGACAGCTATCTGCGTCTGTCTGACGAAGAAAAGAAATACGGTAACGAATCAGAAAGTATCACCAACCAGCGCGAGATTATCCGGGACTACTGTAAAAAACAAGGCATCATCATCGTGAGTGAGTTCGTGGATGACGGATATTCTGGCGGCAACTTTGAACGCCCGGGCTTTCAGGCAATGCTAAATCACCTGGCGGCAGGAAAAGCGAACACGGTCATTACCAAAGACCTGTCCCGTCTGGGCCGTGATATGACCGAATCCAGCTACTACGCGGAACGCTTTTTCCCGGAGCATGGTATCCACTATCTGGCACCGGGCAACGATTTTGACTCTATGGGCGATAATCTGATGGCACCGTTCCAGTTTGCTATGAACGATGTTTACCTGCGTGATACTTCGCGCAAGGTCAAGCAGACGCTCGACATGAAGCGCAAAAAGGGAAAGTACGCCGCGTGCCCGCCGTATGGCTACCGCAAGGCCGAACGCACTACTGACCAGCTTGTCCCGGATGAAAACACCGCGCCGGTCGTACAGCGGATTTTCGTGCTGGCGGCCGAGGGACAATCCTGCCGCAGTATTGCGAAGCAGCTTAACGAGGACGGTATATGTCCGCCGCTGAAATATCGTGTGGAGTTTCGAGATAACTTCACTGACCGCGGTGCTGCACGAGCATCTGATTTTTGGAATTACACGACGGTCAAGCGTATTTTACGCAATCGGGTCTATCTGGGGCATACCATTCTCGGCAAGACGCGAAAGGTCAATGTCAAGTCCAAGAAGAAACTGCCTGTGCCGCACGAGGACTGGGCCATCACTGAAAACACCCATGAACCGCTGATAACACAGCAGCAGTTTGATTTGGCGGAACACTTTTTGAGCGAAAACACCAAGGCGAATGCAGCAAACCCATCATTCCGACACAGTATTTTCGGAGGTATCGCATACTGTGCGCACTGCGGTGCAGCGATGTGCTCCGGCGGCTCGGTCTACAAGGGTGAGCGCAAGAAATACTGGTATCTGGTATGCAACAATCTGGCGAATCGCACGATAAACCGCTGTCAGCACGGTGCACGTATCAAATATGAGGATCTGCTCGAAATCGTTCGCTGTGACCTGAATGAATTGCTGTCCTTTGACGATGCAGAGATTGAGCAGATCACGCAGGAAGCCATCCGGCAGGCGAATGCTTCACTGGGTGTGGAGAATAAAGAGCAGACGCTCGCGGACATCGAGACCAAGTCCAAGCGTATCATTAAAATGATCGAGCGAGCTTATCGGGATAACGCCGCAGGCAATCTGAGCGATGACCTGCTCGACGAAATGATGGAGCGGTTTGGCAAGGAACGGCAGGCACTGGAGGAACAGCGGCAGAAGCTGCTTACGGACACCTCGGAAGACCAGAGCATCCGCAATGCCTATACACTGTTCTTTGATATTGCCAAGCGATACTCTCATATCGAAAAGCTGAATCGTGACATTCTGCACACATTCGTCGAGCGCATTGAAATCGGCGAGAAGATTTTACCGAAGGGTCAGAAGATTGCAAGCCCTCGGACTTCGTACCGCCAGAGCATCCGCATCTTCTACCGCTTCATCGGCGAGATGAACGGAGAGGCCATTCGTGAAGTCAACAAAGCAGTCAATCTTTAAGGAGGTCAACACCAACCCCCGTTGGCGTTTATTGACCTCAAAAATCACCGCAGTTTTTGTGGCGAATAAACACCAAGGTCGGCAGCTGCCTCCATTTTGAAGCGATCCATTGCCGCGCGTGCTTCCGGTACCATGCCCTGATTAGAACCATTTTTCGTGTTAGTCATGTTTGTTCGCTCCTTTTCGATTCGGTTTGGTGTGTTGGGTTTTGCTGATAGTAGGTTGCGCACCAAAGGTCGAAATATGAGATGCAAATGCTGTGACGGAAGCCAGAAAATATGATAAGCAAACGCGTTTTGCCAGCGCAGGAAAACAAGCGTTGAAAATTTGCTTTTGGACAGCGCATAAAACCTGCTCTGTTCATATAATAAAGGAAAGCACAGACATATACAGCCTTATTAGTTATGGTATATACTGCAGATGGGTTAGCTTATTCTAACTTATCGTTTCCGTCTGTCACCCAACCGTCCGGATGTGTTTTTCACTAAATTGTAAGCAAACACGTCTTGCAAGGATTTGTGCAATATGCTAATATGATGGTGATACATGTCCGATGCACAAATGTACAATATGCGAGCACGGGAACGAATCCCGAGAAAGTCTGACAGCGATCGGAAGCGGCAGTGGAGGTGCCGCTGAAAAAGTCATATTCACTCAGATTAGGATGCTTAACCTTTTACAAGCACAGATTTACGTGGAAATAGGGCGGCTATGCCGCTTTATCAATAATGGATAGAGAACAGAAAGGACATCATAGTATGAGTCAAAACGAAAAGAAGGTATTCGGCAGACACAAAAAACAGGAAGAATCGCCTTTAGAGCAGACGCAGGCGGTGCCTGCGGTACAGGATGAAATCGCGGCAGAGCCTGCAGCCGAGGCGTCGCCCAAGCGCAACAAATACGCAGACAAAATGAATCGCAAAAAGCGCAGACTGAGCAAGGGTGCGCGTATCGGCATTACGGCGGCGGCAGTTGCGCTGCTGCTTGGCGGCGGTATCTGGGCTGTGGTGAAATCCCGCGATGCGGGCACGGAGAATGTGACGCAAACCACGGCTGCGGTCAGCTGCGGCGATCTGGAGACCTACATAGAGGGAAGCGGCGTTACTGCTGCAAAAAAACGTGAGGAGCTTGGCCGGGAGGTTAAGGGCAAGGTAACACAGGTGCTGGTTGCCGAGGGCGACGAGGTGCACACCGGCGATCCACTGCTGGTGATCGACCCGACCGAAACCCGCAAGGAGCTTGCGGATGCACAGAAGGAGCTGACCGAGGCGGAACGCGGTGTCTCGGACGCGCAGCTGGAGGTCTCCAAGGCACAGTCCGACTTGAGCGCGGCGCAGAGAAAACTGAGCCGTCTGCACATCACGGCGCCGTTTACCGGCAAACTGATTCCGACGAAGGATTCGGACAACAAGGATGTGTCCTTCCGTGTCGGTGAGCAGGTGAGCGAGGGACAGGTCATCGGCTACATGGTAAATGACCGTCAGATGAAGCTGACGCTGGCGTTCAGCGCAGAATATGCCCGCAGTATTCGCACCGGACAGGCGGCCACGGTATCCATCGCTTCTGCGATGAGCGAGGTGAGCGGTACGGTATCGTCGGTCGAGACAGCGCAGCAGATTTCGAGTGAGGGTGTGCGCGTTATCCGCGTCGGCATTACGGTGAATAACCCCGGTTCGCTGACAAAGGGCATGACAGCCACAGCGACGATCAATGCCGGACGTCTCGGTGCGATCTATCCGGCGAACGCAGGCACACTGGAATACAGCCGCGAGGAAGCCGTCACCGCACAGATAAGCGGCGAGATCATCAAGCTGAACGGCACAAGCTACAGCACCTACAACGGCGGTGCGCTTATCATGTCCCTGTCGAGTGACGCTTCTCAGGATGAGATTTCAGCCGCGCAGAATGGTATTGCGGCGGCAAACCGCACGGTTGCCAGCGCAAAGACGGTTGCAGACGAAAAGCGGGCACACATTGCCGAACTGCAGCAGAAGATGCAGAACTCGACCGTTACCTCTCCGATAGACGGCGTTGTTGTCAGCCTGAACGCCGTTGAAGGACAGGAGGCGACCGGCTCGGAGGCGCTCGTTGTGGTTGCTGATTTGAATGATATTGCCGTCAACGCCGAGGTCTCCTCGATGGATATCGGCTCGGTGCAGCAGGGACAGCGGGCGACTATGACGATGTACGCGTCGGACGGCTCCGAGATTTCGATGACCGGCGAGGTGCAGTCGGTTGCGCTGGAGCCGACACAGAACTCCAGTAACGGGCAGGGCAGCATGCCGACCTTCAAGGCGGTCATTTCGGTGGATCCGCTGGAGGGACAGAAAATTTACAGCGGTATGTCGATCGAATATAAAATCACGACGGCCTCGTCCTACGGCTGCCTGATGGTACCGTCGTCGGCTATCGTCAACACGGACAGCGGCACAGCTGTATTCGCCAAGCCGCTGACGGACGAGAACGGAAACGAGATTCCGTTTGAGGAAACCCTGCCGATCCCCGAGGGTACCGAAGGTATTCCGGAGGATTATCAGCTTGTACCGGTTGAGACCGGTATTGCCGATTCGACCAACACGGAAATCCTCGGCGGTTTGGAAGAGGGCACCGAGGTATTCCTCGCCGGTCCGAGCGATCTGTATGCCGAAATGTCGGGTGACGGCATGTCCGCCGGTATGTCCGTCGGTTGAGGAGGGCGCGCTTATGTGGGAAAGAAACGCGCAGACTCCTGACACGGAGCGCCGCGCTGAATTGTTAATTGACGTTCAGCGCATGAGCAAGATTTACAACGAAGGAAGAGAAAACGAAGTGCGTGCACTGGATGACATCTCGCTGCAGGTGCAATGGGGGGAGTTCCTGTGCATTCTGGGACAGTCCGGCTCGGGCAAGTCCACGCTGATGAACATTCTCGGCTGTCTGGATATTCCGACCTACGGCTCCTATCATCTAAACGGGCAGCTGGTCAGCGATATGAAGCCGTCCGTGCTGTCCGGTATCCGCAACCGGGAGATCGGGTTTATCTTTCAGGGCTTTAATTTGATTCCGGCGCTGACGGCGCTCGAAAACGTCGAGCTGCCGCTCATCTACCGCGGTATGCCGCGGGAGGAACGCCGCCGTCTGGCGCAGGAGGCGTTAGTCTCGGTCGGACTGGAAAAGCGCATGGATCACCGTCCGGGTGAGATGTCCGGCGGACAGCAGCAGCGTGTTGCGATCGCGCGGGCAGTGGCGGCAAAGCCGCCGATCATCATGGCGGACGAGCCGACCGGTAATCTGGATTCTGCTTCCGGTCTGGATATTATGCGCAAGCTGACTGCACTCAATGAGCAGGGAACCTCAATCATCCTCATCACGCATGACAACCATCTTGCACAGATGGCAAAACGCATCGTGACGATACAGGACGGCAGGATCATTTCGGACACGAAAGGAGGGGCCGTATGAATTGGATGCAGACGGTTCGTATGGCGTTTAAGTCCATCCTGAACAACAAGGTTCGCTCGATTCTGACCATGCTCGGCATCATCATCGGTGTGGCATCGGTTATCGCTATCGTGGCGTCGATTCAGGGCACGAGCAAGCTGCAGCGTCTGCAGTATGAGGCGATGGGCGTCAACCGCATCGACATTTACGGATACGGTGCCAAAAACCGCGACTGGCAGGAGTTTGAGGACTATATAACGAATGATCTGTCCGACAAAATCGCTGCATGGTCGCCGCAGAGCCAGTATTACGACTGGCAGAACAGCGGCATCCAGTACCGGGCCAAAAGGCTGGATAACAACGACAGCAACAGCGGCTACACCTATATGTACTTCGGCAACGAGCATTACGGCGAGGTGACAAGTCATGCGATTTCCGCCGGACGGGATATTTCCGCTGCGGACTGCCGCACGCGCGCCCGCGTCTGTGTGATCGGAGAAACACTGCGCAAGTATTTCTTCGGGGCGATGAGCCCGATCGGGCAGAAGCTGCAGATCGGCGGCAAGGGCTTTGAGGTTATCGGCGTGTATGCCGGCAAGTATGACGGCAAGCTGAATACAGACGATCAGATGATTGTGATGCCGTACACGCTGCAGAGCACGATGATGAGTGTATACGGCATGGCAGACCGCCAGTATATCGTGAAGGCGGCGGACAAGGACGTGATTGCCGAGCTGACAGACGAGCTTCTGCCGGGCTTTATGCAGGGCCGCTGCGAGGCGGGGAACGGATACTTTTCTGCTTCGTCGGACAGCCAGTGGCAGGAGCAGAGCGAGTCCTCCAACAACATGCTTGCGCTGCTCGGCGGCGGTGTCGCCGGAATCTCGCTGCTCGTTGGCGGTATCGGCATCATGAATATCATGCTGGTGTCTGTTACCGAGCGTACCCGCGAGATCGGTATTCGCATGGCAATCGGCGCCCGCAAGCGGGATATTATCGGGCAGTTTCTGGTAGAGGCCTCGGTGGTCTCGTGCTGTGGAGGTGTGATCGGCATTGTGCTCGGCTGCTTCCTTTCGGCGGTGCTGGGCAATCTGCTGCTTGCGAAAACGCAGAACAGCTATATGCCGACCGTGGAGCAGTTCACCGTACTGCCCTCTGCGGGACTGGTCATCGGTGCATTTCTGTTTTCTGCGCTGCTGGGTATCATCTTCGGACTGTATCCCGCCAATAAAGCCTCGAATCTGCAGCCGGTAGATGCGCTGCGGACGCAGTAAAAGGAAAGGACAGGTAGGAAAATGAAAAAAAGATTTGTCAGCCTGTGTCTGGCAGGCTTGATTATGGTTGCACCGGCTTCGGCGGTGTTTACCGATATTTCAGACAGCAGGGTATCGCAGACGGCCGCCGTTCTGGATGCACTGGGTATCATGCAGGGCGTAGGCGGCGGCAGCTTCGCGCCGGGCAAGGCGCTGACGCGGGCGCAGTTCTGCAAGCTGGCGGTTACCGCCATGGGTGTGACGGATGTAAGTCCGTATGCCAGCTACACGATTTTTCCGGATGTTAAGCATTCGCACTGGGCAGCGCCGTATATCAACGCGGCAGTACGCCATCCGGAGCTGAAGGAAAAGTCCATCATCCGCGGCTATGCGGACGGCAGCTTCGGCCCGGATAAGATTGTCAGCTACGGCGAGGTCTGCACCATGCTGCTGCGTATGCTGGGCTATAAAGAGGAGGACGTCGGTCCGTTCTGGCCTGCGGACTATATCGCGCAGGCACAGGCTATCGGTCTGACGGACGGTGTCACGATTGCGGATGCGCGTGCCGCAGTCAAGCGCGGAGATGCGGCGGTGCTTCTGCTGAACGCTCTGAATACGGATAAAAAGGGAGAAGAGGGCAGCACACTGCTTGACAAGGTCGCGTCCTCGACGGTCAAGGACTGCATTCTGCTTGAGACCGGAAAAACACACAGCGGCCTTGCTGCAGATGCGGCATTGTTCTATGAGGACGGTGTTGTGGATGCGGAATCTCCCCGTAAGACCGCCGGTACGCTGGACAGCAGCATGATCGGCGTGTACGGCACGATCGTTATCGGCAAGGGCAGCAGCAAGGTTGCGGTCGGTGTGATTCCGAACGGCAACAAGACCGAAACTTATGAGGTTGTCAATGCGGAAGCGGATCGTATCGTTACCACGAACGGAACACTGCGTCCGGACCGTAAAACCAAGCTGTATATCAGCCGCGATTATGCCATGGGCGAGTATGAAAATGTATGGGCGAACCTGCAGTCCGGCGACACGCTGACCCTGTACTACAACGAGTACGGCGTGCTGCAGCTGATGGCAGTCCTGCCGAAAACGACAGCAGGCACCGCGCACTCGTTCGTTTACGGTCTGGCGACCTCGCGCAGGATTCCGGCGGAGTATACGATCATCAAAAACGGTGCGAAGATCGACGCGAGCAAGCTGAAAAAGTACGATGTTGTGACGCTCGATGCCGCAAACCGTCAGGCGATCGTTTCGGATACCAAGCTGAGCGGAAAATATCAGACCGACTCGACAACGTACAGCCATCCCTCTCAGGTGGATATTCTGGGACAGAAATTCTCGGTTTCCTCCGAGGCGGCGGCAACGTTCAAGGATATGAAGCTGAACGATTACATCACGCTGCTGTTTGACGCGGACGGCAATGTTGCGGCTGCGTACCCGAAAAAGGATGTCAGCGCGGAGATGCAGGGCATTGTCACCAAAATTGGCGGAGAAAAGGCCACGGTCACGCTGACAAACGGTCTGACACTGCGGGATATTCCGATCGCCAAGGACGTAAAAACCGATGTGATGGGTCGTCTTGTTACGGTCAGCCAGTCCGGTGAGGGGGCAGATCTGATTCGCCGCACGCTCTCCGGAAAGACCGCCGGAAACTGGTCTGTTGCGGAGGGCAAGCTGGGCAGTAACGCCGTTTCCTCCAAGGTGCGCGTGTATGAGGAGGTGCTCTCCGGCGCACCGCTGAACGCGATCAACGTCAGCGATATTGACCTGACTTCGGTTCCGGCTTCGCAGATTAAGTATACCGTGCAGGATAATGCAGGTACGGTTACGAATATTGTTCTGGGCGATGTGACCGGAGAAAGCTGGATTTATGGTATTGGCTATGGTAAGCGGATCAAAGGAGATCTTCATATACCCTCTAATTGGAATGATATGTCTGAAGAGGAACAGAAAAAATATGAAAAAGACCCCGATCACTACAACTATACATATGCGGTTATTCCTAAATACTGGGAGAACGGAAAAACGGTAGAGGATAAAGAATATCGTGTAGTATCTCTGCCGAGCGGCTTAAACGGCAATCCGATTGGCATTCCCAGAGGGTACTCAACCGATGCAAGCATCGTCAATACCTCACTGGATACGCTCAAGCTGACATTGATCGACACGGTAAAGCCGTCGGCATTTGACGGTTCCTCCGGTGTCCGCACCAAGGACGGCTATTACGAGCTGGCAGAGAACATCGGCGTTTATATCTCGGAGCAGAACAGGTTTATTTCGCTGCAGACGGCGAAATCCAACTACACGAGCTTCCGCGTATACGCCAATAAAACGGCGGAAAACGGCGGGAAAATCCGTGTGATTGTCGCTTTGTGATTTGCTGTGTGCTGCGGCTATAGTTTTTCGTTAAATAATTGAAATTGCAAAACGGATGCTTCTCTGTGCTTGGAGAGGCATCCGTTTTGTTTCGGCTTGGATTTTAATGCAGTCTGCGAGATTCATAAACGCCACAAAAGCAACAAAAAACCGCTTATTCATTACGAATAAGCGGTTTTACATGGTCCGAGTGACAGGACTTGAACCTGCGGCCTCTTGACCCCCAGTCAAGCACGCTACCAGCTGCGCTACACCCGGATTTGCAACGGTCTATCAAACCTTGCCTAAATAGGATACCAAATCCGGAGGGAAAAGTCAAGTGTTTTGTGAAAATTCTTGCAGCAAATTTGCTTTGCAGCGCTTGCTTTCGGTGCAGTCGAAACAACCATCGCATACGCTGCACCGTATGCGATACACCGCACTTTTCCCATCATAGCACCTGCTTTCTCCCGATACAAAAAAGAAGCCCGCAGAAGCGGACTCCTTTTCTCATTTGATTACTGAACTTCCGCTGCTTCAACCTCACGCTTTTCCTCCGCGATATGATGCTTATTCGCGTAGCCGGTCAGAATAAGCGTCAGCGCGCCGTCACCGGTGACGTTGCAGGCGGTGCCGAAGCTGTCCTGCAGGGCAAAGATGGTCAGCATAAGCGCGGTGCCGGTACCGTCAAACAGCAGGATGCCGGTGATCAGACCGAGCGAAGCCATAACCGTACCGCCCGGCACGCCGGGTGCGCCGATGGCGAAAATGCCGAGCAGCACGCAGAACAGGATCATGGTTCCGACAGACGGAATCTTGCCGTACAGAATCTGCGAGATTGTCATGACGAAGAAAACCTCGGTCAGCACCGAGCCGCACAGATGGATGTTGGCGAACAGCGGAATACCGAAATTAACCATGTCCTTGCGCAACACCGTGGATTTCTTTGCGCAGCGCAGAGCAACTGCCAATGTCGCAGCGGAGGACATCGTGCCGACTGCGGTGATGTACGCCGGACCGTAGTGCTTCACTACTTCAATCGGGTTCTTGCCCGAGTATGCGCCCGCAACTCCATAGAGCAGCGCCATCCAGATATAATGACCGATCATAACGATGATGATGACCTTGATGAACACCGGAAACTGCTTGGTGATCGTGCCCTCATACGCCAGACCGCAGAAGGTGGACGCGATAAAGAACGGCAGAATCGGGATGATGATCTTGGTGACGATGGCGAGGACAATGTTCTGCACCTCGTCGAGCAGGGACTCCATCATCTTGGATTTGGTCCAGGTGATGGCCAGACCGACCATCAGCGACAGCGCCAGTGCGCTCATCACGTTCATGATCGCCGGGATTTCCAGCTGGAAGAGTACCTCGGGCAGCTCACGCAGGCCGTCAACCTGCGATACGATCGACAGGTGCGGAATGAGTGCGTAACCGGCTGCCGTGCTCATCAGCGCCGCGCCGACCGACGACACATATGCGATAATGAGCGCAATGCCCAGCATTCTGGATGCGTTGTGGCCCAGCTTGGTGATGGACGGCGCAATAAAGCCGATAACGATCAGCGGCACACAGAACGTGATGATCTGACCGAGCACCTGCTTGATCGTCACGACAACGTTCATCACGGCCTCGTTCGCCACCAGACCGAGCACGATGCCCACCGCAACGCCAAGCAGCAGCTTGAACGGCAGGCTGTTTAGAATTTTTTTCATACCTACATACTCCCTTTGTTTGCGTTGCATCTGGATGACATCGGCGGATTTCCCCTCAGCCTGTCACGCTGCCGCCAAGTTGCCATGTGGACACAATGATATACCTATATGATACAATTTACAGCGCGTTTCGTCAAGGCAAATACGGGAAATGGCTGCGCCAAATAAAAACAGAGCGGTTTTTTCCTGCAATTTATGGTATACTTAAGGCATACCACAATCGCTTCTGTTCAATTATGCGGTATTGCCATAGAAACACCGACAAGGGAGGTAAAACCATGTCACAAACTTTAACCATAACGGCGGAGCAGGTGCTTGCATCGGCAGAGCGCATCCGCGAGGATATTGTCCGCGACCGGCGGACGCTGCACGCTGCACCCGAGGTCGGCAACGACCTGCCGAACACTGTAGCCTACGTCAAAAAACGCCTGCTTGAGATGGGCTATCAGCCGCGCGAGCTGGCAGGCGGTGTCGTCGCGGAGATAACCGGCACCGAGACCGGCCGCTGTCTGCTCTTGCGCGCCGACATGGACGCGCTGCGTGTGACCGAGCAGACCGGACTGGATTTTGCATCCGTGAACGGCTGCATGCACGCCTGCGGCCACGACATGCACGCGGCGATGCTGCTCGGTGCGGCAAAGCTGCTGCGCGAGTACCAAGGTGAGCTGAACGGCACGGTCAAGCTGGTGTTCCAGCCGGACGAGGAAGGCTTTACCGGCGCGAAGGCCATGCTCTCGGCGGGCGTGCTGAAAGACCCGGCACCGCAGGCAGGCTTTGCGCTGCACGTCAATTCGGGCACGCCGTCCGGACTGGTTCTGTGCGGACGTGGCACGTTTATGGCGGGCTGCACGCTGTTCCGCATTACGGTAAACGGCGTTGGATGCCACGGCGCAATGCCGGAAAAGGGCGTGGACCCGCTCAATATCGCAAGCCACATTTACCTGTCGCTGCAGGAGATCATCAGCCGCGAGATCGGCGCAAAAACGCCTGCTGTCGTTACCATCGGCCGTATGACCGGCGGTGAGGCGCCCAACATCATCCCGCAGACTGCGGTGCTCGAGGGCACCATCCGCAGCTTTGACCGCGACCTGTCCGCGCAGATCTTTGCCCGCATCGGGGAAATCGCGCAGTGTACCGCACAGGCGTTCCGCGGCACAGCCGTCACGGAAGAGATCACGTCCGCGCCGCCGCTCAGGAATGACGCTGCGCTGACCAATCGTATGGCAGACCTTGCCGGGGCGCTGTTCGGTGAAAAGCTGGTCTATCGGTTGGACGAGGGCGGCATGGGCTCGGAGGATTTCGCGTCCTACACCTATGATTTACCGTGCGCATACCTGCTCATCGGTGCAGGCACCAAGCAGGAAAATCCTGCGTTCGGTGAGCCGATGCACAACGAAAGGGTCGTGTTCAACGAGGATATCCTGCCGCGCGGCGCAGCACTGCACACATGGTGCGCGCTGAACTGGCTGGCAGACGAGGGTAACGCATGAAAACCGAACAACTCTTCATCGAAAACACACCGGCGGTGCTGTACGGCGAGCCGTCGGACACGCTGTGGCTGTTCGTTCACGGACAATTCGGCTACAAGGAAGAAGCCCTGCCGTTTGCCGAAATCGTGGCTCCGGACGCACAGGTTTTGTCCATCGACCTGCCGAATCACGGCACACGCCAAAACCGGAATGAGGAATTTGCACCATGGACAGCCGCACCTGAACTCACCCGCGTGATGGCTTACGCAAGAGCACACTGGCACACGATAAACGTACGCGCGACCAGCATCGGGGCGTATTTTGCGCGGCTGGCGTTTGCTGCACCGGAAAAAGCGCTGTTCGTGTCGCCCATCGTGGATATGGAGCGCTTAATCTGCGACAGAATATGCGCGGCAGGCATTACCGAGCAAATCCTGCGCGAGCGCGGCATGTATCCCGCAAGGGAAGGGGATATGCTCTCGTGGGACTACCTTTGCTGGGTGCGTGCGCATCCGGCAAAGGACTGGTACTGCCCGCAGTACATTCTCTACGGCGAAAATGACAGCATGACTGACTTGGCGACTATCCGCACTTACACGGCAAAATCCGGTGCGGAGCTGATCATCGTGCCGCAAGGCGAGCACTGGTTCCACACACCGGAGCAGCTGACCGTTATGGCCGACTGGGAACGCAAACATAAATAAGGAGCACAATATGATTCAGGAAATCTGCAAAGACGAGAAATTTTTAGCGCAGAAGGCCGAGCAGGCCACGCCGGACGATATCCAAACTGCAACCGACCTGCTGGAAACGCTCGAAGCGCATAAGGACGGCTGTGTCGGCATGGCGGCGAACATGATCGGCGTGAACAAGCGCATCATCGCGTTCGATAACGAGGGAACGTATATGGTGATGTTCAACCCGCAAATCGTCAAGCAGTCCGGCGGCTATGAGGCCGAGGAGGGCTGTCTGTCGCTGACCGGCACGCGCAAAACGCGCCGCTGGCAATCCATCAAGGTGCAGTACCAGAACGAAAAGTTCCAGACGAGACTGAAAACCTTCACCGGCTGGACCGCACAGATTATCCAGCATGAGATCGACCATTGCAACGGCATCATTATTTAAGGAAAAAGCAAAACGTAAACCAACGCATACAAAAAGGCACACCAAACGGTGTGCCTTTTTTCTGCCGTTCTGCTAAGCAGCAGGCAGCGGCGTACCGCAGTACGCCGATTCAATTCCCTGAAAAAGTCCGGCTCTGCCGGACTTTTTCTCTACTGCCCGTGCTCCGTTGCACGGCCTCGTCCGTTGTGCGGACGAGAGGGGGATATCCCACAAAGTTTCTACGGAACTTTGTGGGTATCTAAGGGGGACAGCGTCCCCCTTAGAAGAAGGTTTAGCCCGGCGGCCAGGTCATATCCCGTCCGGAAAGGACGTGGAAATGCAGATGGAACACGCTCTGACCCGCCTGCTCTCCGATGTTGGAGACCACGCGGAAGCTGTCCATGCCGCGCTCCTTGGCAATCTTCGCAATGACCTCAAAGCAGTGCGCCACAACCGCGCTGTTGGATGCATCAACGGCGGCAACAGACTTGATGTGCTGCTTCGGAATCACGAGAAAATGCGTGGGAGCCTGCGGGTCAATGTCGTTGAAGGCGTAGCAGAGGTCGTCCTCGTACACCTTGCTCGACGGGATATCGCCCGCGATGATCTTACAGAACAGACAATCTTCCATGGAATGATCGCTCCTTTCTGAAAGGGGAGTGCCGCGAGAGCGTTCCCGCGGCTTTCCCCTAAAGTTTATTACAGCATTGCTTCAACGATGTTGTTGACAGCCTCGAGTGCTTCCTCCAGCTTTGCCGGATTCTTGCCGCCTGCGGTTGCGCTGTCCGGACGACCGCCGCCGCCGCCGCCAACGATCTTGGCAACTTCCTTGATGATCTTGCCGGCGTGTGCGCCCTTCTTGACGGCCTCAGCGCCGCAGACACAAAGCAGGCTTACCTTGTCGCCGTTGACTGCGGAGAGAACGGCAACCATGTTCTCCTTCTTGCTCTTGATGTCATCGCCCATGGTGCGGAGCATGTCAGCAGATGCGTCATCCAGCTTGGTGGCAACCACGTCTACGCCCTTGATGTTGCGGGATACGTTGAACAGGTCAACCATCTGCATTGCAGCGACCTTTGCGCCCATCTTCTCGAGCTTCTTGTTGAGGGTACGCATATCGTTTACCTGCTGCTCAATCTTGGCAGACAGCTCGTTCGGGTTGGTCTTGAGTACGGCAGCAGCCTCGTTGAGAACCGCCTGACGGTCGTTCATCAGCTTGAGAACAGCCTTGCCGGTAACAGCCTCGATACGGCGCACGCCTGCTGCAACAGAAGCCTCGCCGATGATCTTGAGCGAACCGGCCTTCGCGGTGTTGTCCAGATGCGTACCGCCGCACAGCTCGATGGAGTCACCGGCCTGTACCACGCGGACGGTCTGGCCGTACTTCTCGCCGAACAGCGCCATAGCGCCCTTCTTCTTGGCATCGTCGATGCTCATTTCCTCGGTGATAACCGGGCTGCCAGACAGAATCGCATCGTTTACCATATCCTCGACCTTGGCCAGTTCCTCGGCGGTCAGCGCTGCAAAGTGGGTGAAGTCGAAGCGGATATGATCGTTTGCAGTGTAGGAGCCTGCCTGCTCAACATGGTCGCCGAGCACGGTGCGGAGCGCCTTCTGGAGCAGGTGGGTGGAGGTATGTGCACGGCAGATAGCCTGACGGTAAGCCGCATCAACAGAAGCCGTAACCTCGTCTTCAACCGACAGCTCGCCCTCGGTGACAACGCCGATGTGCATATACTTGCCGTCCTTGGTCTTCTGAACATCGGAAACGGTCATTGCGCCGTTCTTGCCGGTGATAACGCCGTGGTCACCGATCTGACCGCCCATCTCCGCGTAGAACGGGGTGCGGTCGAGCACAACGGTGATCTTCTCGCCCTTGGCAGCCGCGCCGGAAACCTCGCCCTCGTTTACGATAGCCAGAATCTTTGCGGACTCCTCAAGGGTGGTGTAGCCATCAAATGCGGTCTTGATGGACTTGTCCAGACCCAGATCCTCGCTCTGCCAGCCGAGGTCGCCCATCTTCTTGCGGTCCTCACGGGCACGCTCGCGCTGCTCGTTCATCAGGCGGTCGAACTCCTCGCGGCTGGTGGTCATGCCCTGCTCCTCGAGTACCTCAAGGGTCAGGTCGATCGGGAAGCCGTAGGTGTCGTACAGCTGGAATGCGTCCGCAGCGGACAGCTCCTTGCCGTCAGAAGCGGCGATCTTGTCATTCAGGATAGCAAGGCCGCTGTCGATGGTCTTGTTGAAGCTGGCTTCTTCGCTCTCGATAACCTTGTGGATATATTTCTGCTTCTCAACCAGCTCCGGATATGCGCCGCCGGACTCGTTGATAACGGTGGAAGCAACATCGGACATAAACGGCTTGTCAATGCCGAGCAGCTTGCCGTGACGAACGGCGCGGCGCAGCAGGCGGCGCAGAACGTAGCCGCGGCCCTCGTTGGACGGGATAACGCCGTCGCAGATCATCATAACGGTGGAGCGAATGTGGTCGGTGATAACGCGCAGGGAAACATCGGTCTTGTCGCTGTCGCCGTAGTGCTTGCCGGCGATCTCGGAAACCTTGTTGGTGATGTTGCGCACGGTGTCAACGTCGAACAGGGAGCCAACGCCCTGTACCACGCACGCCAGACGCTCCAGACCCATGCCGGTGTCGATGTTCTTCTGCTTCAGCTCAGAGTAGTTGCCGTGGCCGTCGTTGTCGAACTGGGAGAATACGTTGTTCCATACCTCCATGTAGCGGTCACAGTCGCAGCCGACGGTGCAGCCGGGCTTGCCGCAGCCGTACTCGGGGCCGCGGTCGTAGTAGATCTCAGAGCACGGGCCGCACGGACCGGAGCCATGCTCCCAGAAGTTGTCCTCCTTGCCGAAGCGGAAAATGCGCTCCGGTGCAATGCCAACCTCCTTGTTCCAGATCTCGAATGCCTCGTCATCGTCAACATAGATGGACGGATACAGGCGATCCGGGTCAATGCCGACCCACTCCGGACTGGTCAGGAATTCCCAGCTCCAGTGAATGGCCTCGCGCTTGAAGTAGTCGCCGAAGGAGAAGTTGCCCAGCATCTCGAAGAAGGTGCCGTGACGGGCGGTCTTGCCAACGTTCTCGATATCACCGGTGCGGATGCACTTCTGGCAGGTGGTAACGCGGTGGCGCGGCGGCTCCTGCTCGCCGGTGAAGAACGGCTTCATCGGCGCCATGCCGGAGTTGATGAGCAGAAGCGACGGATCGTTCTGCGGAATGAGCGAAAAGCTCGGCAGGCGGAGATGCCCCTTGGTTTCAAAGAAACTGAGGTACATCTCGCGCAGCTCGTTGAGTCCTCTGTACTGCATATAAATTGATTCCTCCAAAAAAGAATTTACGGAAATAAAACAGAAAATGAAAAAAGCCTCCGCCCGGACTTCAAGGGCGAAAGCATGCTTCCACGGTACCACCTTGATTTGAATATGGGTATGCCATATCCATCTCGGTAATCCGGTATCGGGGATCGGACGGTCTGTTTCAGTTGCAGACTGCTCGGAAGTGGCTGTTTTCCGCACCGGACAAGGACTTGCAGCGAATGTCCTCTCTCTGAAGAACGGCGGATGGAAAACTCGTTTCCTCATCGCATTTTCTGTATTGCGTATCTATTATGCCACTTTTGCGGGCAGTTGTCAACTGAAATCGCGGAAAGTTGCGCTCTGCGGGGTAACGCCGTACCCGCGGCAGGGGCAAAAAGGAAGGGACACCTGCGGTTTCCCTTCCTCTTTGAACTCTTACCTTTCCCTTGTTTGTTAGTCTGGCGCAGATTACCGACATGTGACCGCTTTGAAAAGGAGTACGGCAGAGGATTTTTTCTTCCGTATCTTTCGCAACCTGTTCGCAGTGTCAGATACTGTTCTGCTACACAGGCGGTTTTGTCTTCGCAGGCGCAACATACCCGTGTTGCGCAACACTTTAACGCGCTATACCGCACGGCACCTGCGAATTTAGGCGTTTGGTACAATTTATCTTCGCAGGTTCTGTCTATAACAACGCGCTAACGAGTTGCGCGGCACGGGTATGCCGCGCTCTGCTGGAAGTAAACCGTCTGTGTAGCAGTACGCTATCTGTGAACTGCGAATAGGTTGCGAAAGACACGCTGCGGTAACCCGACTGCCGTTCCCCTATTTCGCAGCGATCGCCGCTCTCCGATTTTCGCCGTGCTAATAGGGAAAGGGGAGTTTCACAAGAGGGTGGAAACCGCAGGTGTCTATCCTCTTGTGCGCCCGCGCGGCGTCAGCGCAGTTCCGTTCGCTTCGCAAGCGAAAATCCCCCGCCCGGACAGGGCGAACCGCCTGTGCAGTTCGTATCCCCCGGAAGCCCGGTGCAGAAAAAGGAGCCCGCCTTACAGCGAGCTCCAAAGAGAGAGGTAGGATAAATTCGATTTTAACCTTCTGCGGTATCCGGACGCGTAACCTTCTTGACCCACTTCCAGCTGTGCAGGCGGATCGCCACGGGAATGATCTTATACAGCTGATCCCACTTGAGCAGGAAGAACACGACAACCGGCGGGAACTTCCACCAGAAAGCTGCCATTGCCGAGAACGGCACGACGATAAGCCACATGCTGATGATATTCATCTTGGCGCTGAACTTGGTGTCGCCGCCGCCGCGGATGATGCCGTTATCGCATGCCATCTGATACGAGGTGCCGACCGTTGTGATGGCGAGCACCATCATGAACTGCAGCGAATATTTGTAGGCGGTTTCGGTGAGCGTACCGCCGAGCAGCGCAAGGATCGGTACGCGCAGAAGGAAGATCAAAAGACCCGAGCACAGTCCGATGGAGACGAACAGGACCTGCAGTGTATGTACGAGCGGATGCAGCCGCTGCTGATTGCCCTCGCCGATGGTGCGGCCGACCACAATGCCGGATGCGGACGCGGCGCCATAGCAGACAACCGACAGAACCTGATATACCTGCACTGCAATCGCGTTGGCAGCCGTGGCATCGCCGCCGAGATGGCCGAGGATACCGGTCTGTACCATCTGCGCTACGCCCCAGAGCGCCTGATTGATGAGCACCGGCAGGGAAACGTGCATGTAATCCTGCACATAGCTGGTGTCGATGTGAACCAGCTTGCGCAGGCTCAGATTGAGCTTGTGCTCCTTAAACTTCAGGTAGTAGATAACGATGAGCAGCTCCACACAACGGGAAACCAGCGTTGCGATAGCCGCACCGCGCACACCCAGCTCCGGACAGCCGAAGTGGCCGTAGATCAGGCAGTAGTTCAGGCACACGTTGATGATGAGCGTCGAACCCGAGATCATGTAGCCGATCTTTACTACACCGATTGAGCGGAGAGACGCGACCAGAATATTGGTTATTGTAAAGATAATATAGGTAAAGCAGATGATCTGGAAATACTTTTCACCTTCCGCGATGACCGTCGGTGAGTTGGACAGCAGCGACAGCAGCTGGTGCGGGAAGAACAGTACAATGCCGAACATCAGCACTGCCAGTGTACCGCCGAAGCGCAAAGCCACACCGATGATGTGAGGGATCGGCTCCAGCTTGTTTTTGCCCCAGTACTGCGAGCCCATAACGACCGCGCCCTCGCCTGCACCGACGACCAGCATCTGCAGCAGAAACTGCACCTGATTGCACAGGCTTACGCCGCCCATGGCATCCTGACTGTACCGGCCGAGCATCATGGTGTCCATCAGGTTTACGCCGTAGGTGAGCAGGTTCTGCAGCGCCAGCGACAGTGCCAGCACCATAAAGGATTTATAAAACGTCTTTTCCTTTATCATTACAACAACCCCTTGCCTTCAAAGCTGATCGGACGGAACGAACCGCAATATCTATCGTTCCGGTTCAGCTTTTTTACTTCTGCTAACAGCATACCGAATTTTCTTTGATTTGGCAATAACAAAATACTGCAATCTATTCATATTTTGTGCTATCATAGAAGGCGGAGGAGGGAATGCCGTGAAGGTTTTCAGTGAGCCGGGTGTGCTGTCGCGCTCGGAACGATTTTTCTCAACGCCGTCCGCAACGGCTCGGCGGCTGTTTTACTATGTCACCCGCGTGGGACATTATTACTACGATGCGCGGTATAATTTTCTCGACAGCTGCGACATCGCCCATCTGGAAAGCCATAAGAATCTCTTTCTGACCTACGTTCGCTCGGGTACGATGTACTTCGAGACCGACCAGCTCTACTGCGCCGAACGCGGACAGATCGGATTGGTGGACTGCCGCAGACCGCATCATTTTTATACCAAGGGCGATGCAGAAGCGCTCTGGATTCACTTTGACGGCGCAAACGCGGCGGCATTTTTCGAGCAGATACTCGCGTTCCGCGGCGGCAGACAGGTGCTTACGCCGCCGGCGGATTTACGCATCGAGCAGGAGCTGGCACAGATCATTTCCGGTCTGCGCACCGGCGATATGACCGAACTGGACCGCTCGCAGCGCATCTACCGAATCCTGTGCGCGCTGCTGTTTCCGGCGCAGTCGGGACCGGACCGAAAAAACGATGCCATTGCACAGGCGGTCAAGTATATCGGAGAACACCTGTTTGAATCGTTGTCCGTGGAGAAGGTGGCGGACGCGGTCAGCCTGAGTCCGTCGCATTTCTCGCGGCTGTTCCGCAGCACGACCGGATTTTCCCCGCACGAGTACATCATGCTGCACCGGATCGACGAGGCCAAGGCCCTGCTGCAGTCCACGTCGCTTTCGGTCAAGGAAATTGCGTTCCGCGTCGGCTACCGCAGTGAGGTCAACTTTATTACAGCCTTCACCGAGAAAACCGGCGCAACACCGACCCAGTTCCGCAGAAGTACGCTGTAAGGCGGTCTGCGGTTGCGACGCGTTCCGGTCTTTGCTATAATAGTAGAAAAGGCAAGGGAGTGACCCCGTATGCGAGAACGCCCTCTGGTTTATCTGGTGCCGCCGATGGCTGCCGCGCTGTACGCGGCAGTCTGTCTGGAGCTGCCGGTGCAGCTGCATATCATTGCACCGATTGCGCTTCTGCTGGTGCTTGCGGCTGTGTTCCTGCGCCGCCACAAGTGTCTGCTGACTGTGTTTGCCGTGCTGGCGGCTGCCGCTCTTGCGCTGACCGGCTTGGCCGTGTTCCGGGATTTGCGGGTCGCGCCCATTCGTGCTTTAGCCGGCGAAACGCAGGAGATCACCGCGACCGCCTTGCGGGATGCCGAGGTGTACGATACTGACCAGCGCGTGCTGCTCTCGACGGAGACTGCAGACGGCAGGCGGTTTCGCCTGCGGTGCTACTTACCGGAAACCGAACCGCCATTGCTGGCAGGAGACAGGGTGCGTGCCGCGGTCGCGCTTTATGTGCCGGACACGCTCGGCGGCTTTGACCGTGCGGCATATCAGGCGTCCGAGGGCTGCTATATCGCGGGCGCGTATGCGACCGATGAGGAGCACAATCCGGTAAAATTTGAGGTCTTAGATTCCAAGCGGGACAGTCTGCGCTTTGCGCCGCAGAGGATCGCGCGGTTCTGCCGAAATGCGGTGCAGCGTACCCTTCCGGAACGTGAAGCCGGACTGCTGACCGGACTGCTGGTCGGCGAAAGCAAAAACCTGAGCGACACCGACCAGACGGCGTTCCGTATTGCCGGTTTAAGCCATCTGGTGGCCGTTTCCGGACTGCACATCGGCTTTCTCGTCGGGTTCTGCACGCTGTTGTTCGGCAAACGGTGGGGAACGGTTGTGTCCATCCCGCTGGTGCTGCTGTTTGTGCCGGTCGCGGGAGCCACGCCGTCCGTGCTGCGTGCGGCACTGATGTATCTGACGGCTGCAGGCGGATTTCTGCTCCGGCGCCGGTCGGACGGATTGAACGCGCTGCTGATGGCACTGGCTGTTCTGCTGCTTGTCAATCCGTACTCGATTGCAAGTGTGGGACTGCAGCTTTCATTCGCGTCCACGCTCGGTCTTATCCTGTTCGCAGGGAAGCTGCAGCATGCGCTCGAAAAGCCGTTTGCCGGTGCGCCGAAACTCGTGCGCAGGGTGCTTGCGGTCATCATGAGCGCACTCAGCTGCACGGTTTGCGCTACGATATTTACAGTACCGATTCTGCTGACCTCGTTCGGCGCGGTGTCCGTGCTGTCGCCCATCAGCAACCTGATGACGGTCGGCGTGACCTCACTCTGCTTTGTGGGCGGGTTCGTGCTGTGTGTTGCAGCAGCCGTCTGTCCGACGCTTGTGCCGATGCTCGCCGGACTGGTTCGTCCGCTCATAAGCTATCTGCTCTGGTCAGCGAATACCATCGCGGACCTCGGCTTCGGCACGCTGCACCCGAACAACACCTTCGGTCTGGCGGCGCTCGGCATCGTGTTCGCGGTGCTGCTCGTGTGGCTGACTGCCGGAAAGCACGTCAAATGGAAAGCCGTGCTGCCGTGTCTCGCTGTGGTGCTGACCGGCCTGTGTATCGCCGAGGTGCAGTACCAGAACGGCCGGTATATGGTGACGTATCTGCCATGCGGCAGCGGTCAGGCCGTTCTGCTGAGCGACACCGAACATGCGATGCTCATCGACTGCGGCAGCTACCGGAATGCTGCGCGTCAGGTGCGCGAGTGGCTGCGCTGGAATGGTCTGAAGCGGCTGGATACGGTCGTGCTGACCGCGGTCGATCAGGGACATGCGCGCAACCTGCCGGAGCTGATGGAAACGGTCGAGGTTGGGGAACTGCTCATGCCCGCAGGCTGTCAGGAGCGCAAGACCAACGCCGATTTGCTTTCCTTCGTGCACGAGCGTGAGGCGCGGGAGATAAGCGAGCCGGTGACGCTTGCGAACCCGATCGCACCGGTGGAGATTTTCCCGGTCACCGAGGGAAAACTGGCCGTAAGCATAGCAAACGAGGTGCTCATCCTGCACAGTCCGACCGAGAAACAGCTATCGGCCTATTTAGAGAAAAACACGCTGCCTGCCGCAGCGGAGCTGGTGCTCAGCGCGAACCATCTGAGCAGCGGCGAAAGCATGGCACAGTACGCCGAAGCGGCAGGCGCACAGCATATCATCATTGCGGCGAGTTCGGAGAAGGGACTGCGGTCGCACAAGGGACTGGACGTGCAGAGCACCTATAAGGAAGGTGAGATTGCACGGCAGTTCAAAAAGGAGTAACACATGGCGGCAAGAGAAACCAAACCAAACGGAAAATCACAGCTGATCCGCGACCTGAAAAACGGCGAATTTGCCACGCTGTACATCATTTCGGGCGAGGAAAGCTACATGAAGGAATACTATCTGCGGCAGCTGCGGCAGAAGGTGGTGGACGAGACCTTTGCGGATTTCAATCTTATTGAGTTCGAAGGTAAGGGCCTGACACCGGAAATGCTGACCGAAGCCATTGACAGCTATCCCGCGATGGCGGATAAAAAGCTGATCATCGTCAAGGACTTCGACCTGTTCAAGCCGCCTGCCGGCTTCGCAGACGTGCTGCCGGGCGTGCTCGGTGACCTGCCGGAGTACGTCTGCCTCGTGTTCTACTACGACGTGCTGGACGGCAAGCCGGACAAGCGAACCAAGCTGTACAAGACACTCGAGAAGCGCGCCTGCTTTGCCGAGTTCGCACACGCGGAGGAGCAGGAACTGGTGGCGTGGCTCGAGCGGCGTGCCAAGGCGCTCGGCTGCATGATCGAACCGGGAGATGCGTCGTACATGATCTTCCTGTGCGGCAATTCCATGACCAACCTCGCCGGTGAGATGGAAAAGGCAGCCGCGCACACCACGACCGGCGTTATCAAGCGCTATAACATCGACGCGGTATGCTCGCCGGTGCTGGATGCCGTCGTGTTCGACCTGACCGACGCGGTAACCGCAGGCAGGTTTGATCGGGCGGTCGCACTCGTCGGGGAGCTGCTCGCGCAGAAGAACAACGAGGTCATGATCTTCACTGCCATCACGCGTCATATTCAGCGTCTGTATGCCGCCAAGCTGTGCGCAGAGAATCGCGGCGGCGAAAAACAGCTGATGGAGATGATTGGCTCGAAATCGCCGTACTACGCAAGGCAGATTCAGAATGCAGCACGGCGTGTGCCGCTCAGCTGGCTGCGAAAGGCGGCGTCGCTGTGCGCGGAGACCGATGCCGCACTCAAGGGTGGCGCAGCAGACCGGCAGAAGCAGATCGAGCTGACGCTGCTCACCATGGCGGCAGAGCTGAAGGGGGAAAAGAAATGACGCGTATCAGGGAAGCGATTCTGGTAGAGGGCCGGTATGATGTGAACACCGTCCGGCAGGTGGTGGACACCGTGGTGCTCGAAAGCGGCGGATTCCGCATTTTTAACAATAAAGACCAGCTCAAGCTGCTGCGCCGTATCGCGGAAACGCGCGGTCTCATCGTGCTGACCGACAGTGACGGTGCGGGCTTTGTCATCCGCAATTACCTCAAGGGTGCGCTGCCGAAGGGCTGCGTCAAGCAGGCGTATGTGCCCGATATCGCGGGCAAGGAACGCCGCAAGCGGCATGGCTCCAAGGAGGGCAAGCTGGGCGTGGAGGGCATGCGTCCGCAGGTGATTCTGGACGCGCTCCGCCGAGCGGGTGCAACCTTTGCACAGCAGGACGAGAGCGAAACGCCGGTGCATCCGGTCATCACCAAGGCGGATTTTTACGAGTGGGGGCTGTCCGGCAGATCGGACAGCACGGCACGCCGCGCTGCCGTATTGCACGCGCTGGATTTGCCTGCGCACATGACGGCAAATGCCCTGCTGGAGTTTATCAACGCCGTTGGCACGCATGAGCAGGTTGCGGAAATCATTCAGCAGTATGCGGAGAAAATTGAGGAATAATTTCCGCACGAATGATTGAAAAACCTGTCGAAGTATAGTACAATGGTAAAATACCAAGTGCAGCTATTGCAGAGCTGATGAAAATAAAGCAAAAAACAGGGAGTGGCAGCATGAACTTTTTAGAGGAACGAATTGTCAAGGATGGCGTTGTTAAGGAAGGCAACATTCTGAAGGTAGACAGCTTTCTGAACCATCAGATGGATATTAACCTGTTTGATCAGATGGGTGAGGAGTTCAAGCGCCGTTTCGCGGACAAGCCGATCAACAAGATCGTTACCATTGAGGCATCCGGCATCGGCATTGCCTGCATCGTGGCTCGTCATTTCGGCGTTCCGGTCGTGTTTGCAAAGAAGACCCAGAGCGTCAACATCGACGGCGAGGTTTATGTTGCCGAGGTCGAATCCTTTACGCATAAGTGCAAGAATCAGGTTATCGTTTCTAAGAAGTTCCTCGGTCCGGATGACCATGTGCTTGTTATCGACGATTTTCTGGCAAACGGCTGTGCGCTGCAGGGCCTGATCTCCATCGTGGCACAGGCCGGTGGTACGGTCGAGGGCATCGGCATCGCCGTGGAGAAGGGTTTCCAGCAGGGCGGCCGTATTATCCGCAATCTGGGCTATCAGCTCGAGTCGCTCGCTATCGTGGACGGCATGGACGCTGCGACCGGCGAAGTGCATTTCCGGGAGCAGTAAGTGCATATGAGAAAAAAGGAGGCGTGCAGCCTCCTTTTTGTTTGAGTGACCGCAAATGTGGGAATGATGTAACACAGCGGTGCGCCGTGGCACGGCGGGTGACGCTGCCGTACCCACGGCAGAGGGCAAAAAGGAAGGACAACCGGCGTTTTTCCTTCCTCTTTGAACTCCTACCTTTCCCTCAGAAGGCTTGGGCGCAGATGGTGGACTTCGTAAGCGTTGAAAAGGGGAACGGCAGTCGGGTTACCTGTCCGTAGGGGCGCGCATTGCGCGTCCATTCCTGCACCGATTCGCAGTTCACGGCTACCTTGCTGCTACGTCTGTCGTTCGCGTTCCGTAGGGGCGCACCAGCGTGTGCGCCCGTTTTAACGACTGGTGTAACGGTTTACAGGGCGGACACATTGGTCCGCCCCTACGGAGTATGTGTCAAGGAATTGAAATTGTGCAGAAGGTAAAAAGGACGCGCAATGCGCGTCCCTACAGGCACGTGCCGATAAATTAAAATTGTGCAAAAGGTTTGCAAGGCGGCATGGGGTCATGCCGCCCCACGGTAGTAGTATTCATCAATAAGCAGAAGTTTTACCCGCAGGTGATGGATAACCTGCACCGGAAAACGTGTTGCGCGGCACGGGTATGCCGCGCCTGCGTAGAGTAAACCATATGTGTAGCAGTAATGTAGCCGACAATGCGGAAAGGTGTTATACCACGAAGTAGAAAAAATCCTCTGTCGTTCCTCCTTTTCTGCGCTTACGCAGTCTACCATCTGCACCCAAGCCCTCTAAGGAAAAAGGGGTGATTCCCAAGAGGGTGGAAAACCGCAGGTTGTCTACCCTCTTGTGCGCCTGCCGCGCGCAGCGGCGCTCCCAGCCGCAGTCTGCGGCAAAAAGGCAAACCGTCTGCACGAGAGGACACTCTGTAACACAGACGTAACTTTACAAATGCGTGCAATCGTGTTATTATAAGATGTACCACGGTAAGGGAGGTTTCGCCATGGCTGTTGACAAAAAGGGCACAAAGCAGATTGCTGCCAACAAAAAGGCATGGCATGACTACTTTGTCGAGGAAAAGTATGAAGCGGGCATCGAGCTTGCGGGTACCGAGGTAAAGTCCATCCGTCTGGGGCAGATCAATCTCAAGGATTCCTACTGTTCGTTCAAGGACGGTGAGATTTTCGTGCGCGGCATGCACATTTCGCCGTATGAAAAGGGCAATATCTTCAATAAGGACCCGTTGCGCGTGCGTAAGCTGCTCATGCACAAGCGCGAGATCGTCAACCTGTTCAGCAAGACCAAGCAGGACGGCTATTCGGTCATTCCGCTGGCGGTTTATTTCAAAAGTTCGCGTGTGAAGGTTGAAATCGGTTTGTGCAAGGGCAAAAAGCTACACGATAAGCGTGACAGTATCGCCGCACGCGATGCAAAACGCGAGATGGACCGTGCGATGAAAGAGCGTAATCGTTAATCAAAAAATGGAAAAGCTGAGAGCAGAATCATTCTCTATTCTCAATTTTCCATTCTCCATTTCAAAATGGGGCCGTAACGGGTTCGACGGGGGTGTTGAAGCCGGGATAGCGGGCCGCAGTGGGGATCTGCGATAAAAGCTCCAACTGTTTATAAATTAAACAACAACAATTATACTCTTCAGGCTGCCTAATTAGGCTTAGCCCGTCGGCTCAGAGAGGACCACGGCTCAGAGACCCGGCGTCGATTAGTGGTGAACGTGTACGAGGTAAGAGTTGCCCTCGTCATGTAAAATGACTCTACCAAAACGGTAAGCCTGTTTGCCGGCGTGCCGCGGCGGGAATCTTAATCGACAAACTGCGCCCGGAGAAGTCCTTGTGGATGCACTTTCGGACAGGGGTTCAACTCCCCTCGGCTCCACCATAAGTCCACCGTAATTTTGATAGAATTACGGTGGACTTTTTCTATGCTCGAAAACCGCATGGAATCAAGGATATTTTCCGTTTCAGCTACATAAAAAGCAACCGCTGCGGAGCATTTTCACAGCGGTTTTTCTGCATTTTGCGGGCGTTACGGTGTTCGGCAGCTGTGAAAACGCAGAAAACAGGAAAATCCCGCTGGTTTTAGGTCAGCGGGATTTTTCTGCGATATCAGGTGCAGTGGCGGAACATCTTATCCGTCATAATGCGGGCGAAGATGAGTCCGAACGGCAGCGCAGGAATGATGCCGCTCGAGACCCGACCACATATCCGACTTGACCATGGCGATGCCGCAGGTCATTTCGGCAATCTTGAGGCAGCTTGCGTACACCGGACAGGCCGCTGCGACCGAAACGGTTGTGCAGAGCACAAGAGTCAGGTAGTGCTTGGACCGCTTACAGCGCACGGCGTTGCCGATACCTGCACCGAAGAACGCGAGTATCATCTCGACCCAGGCGCCGCCGAGTAGAAATGTAAGGGCACAGCAGGCGAGTGCGGCAGCCAGACCGAGCATCAGCAACGAATTGCTCAAGTCGGTTGAGTTTTTAGGTGCTGACACCTGTGCTGGTCAGCGTAAGCGTCTGCAAAAACGCCTGCTCCGATGTTCCATCTGACAACATCGGAGCAGGCGATAAAAAAGGGGAGTCAGCGGGTAGCCTTCAGGCGTGCCATAGCACGGGCCAGAGCCGCTTTGGAGAGATGATATTCACGAATACTCTGCTTCTGGCGCAGCCGTTCTTCCGCGCGCTCTTTGGCGCGTTCGGCACGCGCACGGTCGATTTCGTCAGGACGTTCGGCGCTGGATACCAGAAGAATGCAGTAGTCCGGCATAATTTCTGCGAAGCCGTCGCTGACAACGACCTCGTGCGGTGTGCCGTCTGTCTGGAACCGCACCGTACCCGGACGGAGTGCAGTAACGACCGGCTCATGTCCCGGCTGCACGCCGTATTCACCGTCGAGTGCAGGCATAGTCAAATTGGTTGCCGGTCCGGTGTAGAACTGCCGGTCCGGCGTGATGATCTCCAGATAGAAGGTGTTCTCCATCAGAGTGCCCCCATATCCTTGGCCTTTTTGTGGACCTCGTCTACCGTGCCGACCATGGAGAAGGCAGCCTCCGGATACTGGTCGAGTTCACCGCCGAGCAGTGCTTCAAAGCCGCTGATGGTGTCCTCAAGCGTTACATAGCGCCCTTCCAGACCGGTAAACTGCTCGGCAACCGAGAACGGCTGCGAGAAATACTGCTGCATGCGGCGGGCACGATCGACAATGCGGCGGTCGTCTGCACCAAGCTCCTCCATACCGAGGATGGCGATGATGTCCTGCAGTTCGCGGTAACGCTGCAGCAGCTCCTGTGCGCCGCGTGCGACCTTGTAATGCCGCTCACCGACAATATCCGGCTCGAGAATACGCGAGGTGGAATCCAGCGGGTCAACGGCAGGGTAGATGCCCTGCTCGACAATCTTACGGGAGAGGACGGTCTTTGCGTCCAGATGGGTGAATGTGGTCGCCGGAGCCGGGTCGGTCAGGTCGTCCGCCGGAACATAGACCGCCTGCACGGACGTGATCGCGCCGTCCTTGGTGGAAGCGATACGCTCCTGCAGCGCACCGACCTCATCAGCCAGCGTCGGCTGGTAGCCAACCGCCGAGGGCATACGGCCCATCAGCGCGGAAATCTCCGAGCCTGCCTGCACATAACGGAAAATATTGTCGATAAACAGCAGCACGTTCTGCTTTTTCACATCGCGGAAGTATTCCGCCATGGTCAGACCGGTCAGTGCAACGCGCATACGCGCTCCGGGCGGTTCGTTCATCTGTCCGAACACGAGCGCGGTCTTGCTCAGTACGCCGGATTCCGCCATCTCGCGCCACAGATCGTTGCCCTCTCGCGTGCGTTCGCCGACACCGGTGAAGATGGAGTAGCCGCCGTGCTCGGTGGCGATGTTGTGGATTAGCTCCTGAATGAGCACGGTCTTGCCGACACCGGCGCCGCCGAACAGACCGATCTTGCCGCCTTTGGCATACGGCGCAAGCAGATCGATGACCTTGATACCGGTCTCGAGAATCTCAGTTGTCGGGTTCTGCTGGGCAAAAGAGGGCGGAGCACGGTGGATGGACCACTTTTCCGGTGCGTTCACATCGCCTTTTTCGTCAATTGGCTGACCGAGGACATTAAACATGCGTCCAAGGGTCGCTTCACCGACCGGCGCCTCGATCGTGCGACCGGTGGACAGCACCTCATCGCCGCGGCCGATGCCCTCGCTCGGGGAGAGCATGATGCAGCGCACGGTGTCGCCGCCGATGTGCTGCGCGACTTCCATCATGCGCGGCTGTCCGTCCGGTGCAACGGAGAGTGCTTCATTTATCTCAGGCAGGCTGCCGCCGTCAAAAGCAACGTCCACAACCGGACCTGTTACCTGTACCACGGTACCTTTGCGTTTCATAGTAATTTCCTCACTTTCTATGCGCGTCTGCCGTCTGCGAGAAAGCGGACGGTCCGCGTCGGAATCGGACGGCGGGGCTGCGGTGTTTCTTCGGCGCTGCCCTGTGTGCCGCCGACGATCTCGGTGATCTCCTGCGTGATGGCGGACTGCCGTGCGCGGTTGTAACGCAGCGACAGCGATTTGAGCATATCGCGTGCGTTGTCGGTGGCAGAGTCCATTGCCGTCATGCGGGCATTCTGCTCGGCACAGAAGGACTCGACCAGCGCGCCGAACAGCTCGCCCTTGACGTAGCCGGGCACGAGATGCTCGAGTACGCGGTCTGCCGATGGCACATACTGCACCATCTGATGATAGGGGCCGTGCTCACTCGGGCGCGGCTCCCATGGGAATGCATCAAGGTCGAGCGGCAGCAGCTTCTGCACACGCGGCTCAAGCCGCATAGGCGTTATCATTTCGGTGTAAACAACGTACACGTCGTCCAGCTGTCCTTCGCGGAACAGACGGATGAAAATATCTGCAATGTCTCGTGCACGGGCGATCGTCGGATCCTGCACGGTGAACATGAACTCGCCGTCCACGCGGATATCGCGCTCGGCGAAGTACGCGCGGCCCATCTGACCGATGAGGAACAGCGTTGGATCGTCCTCCTGCGCAAGATGCTTCTCGGCCAGACGCAGCACGTTATGATTGTACGCACCGGCCAGTCCCTTGTCGCCCGTGATGACGATGTAGCCGGACTTGCGGCGCTGGACCTCGGGCCGCTTGTCGAAATAAATATGCTCGATTTCGGCAGAGTGGTGCAGAATATCGGCAATCGTGGAGCTGATCTTGAGAAAATACGGCTGCACATTGTTCAGCTGCTGCCGTGCCTTGCGCAGCTTGGAGGACGAGATCAGATACATCGCGTTTGTGATCTTGAGCGTTTGCTGCACACTGTCAATGCGGGTGCGGATCTCCTTTATGCCTGCCATGCTGCGCTCACCTGATCTTTATAGGTTTTCAGGGCTACCCGGATCTGCTCGGCAGCCGTGCCGGTCAGGGTACCGGTGGACTGAATCTCTGTCAGCAGAGAATCGGGCAGACTGTCGGCAAATTTCTGCACAAAATCGCGTACCCGGTCGAGCGGAACATCGCTCAGCAGACCGTTGGTCGCAGCATACAGGATAACCGCCTGCCGCCAAACCGGCATCGGGTGGCACAGCGGCTGCTTGAGGATTTCCATCAGGCGTTTGCCGTGCTCGAGCGCCTGCTGAGTGTCCTTGTCCAGATCGGAACTGAACTGGGTGAATACCTCCAGCTCGCGGAAGCGGGCAAGATCGATACGCAGGGTACCGGCGGTTTTCTTGATCGCCTTGGTCTGTGCCGCACCGCCAACACGCGATACCGACAGGCCAACGTTGATCGCCGGTCGCTGACCGGCAAAAAACAGGTCATTTTCCAGATAAATCTGGCCGTCGGTGATGGAAATAACGTTGGTCGGAATATAGGCGGACACATCGCCTGCCAGCGTTTCGATAATGGGAAGAGCGGTCATCGAGCCGCCGCCGTACTCCGGTGTCAGGCGGCAGGCACGCTCGAGCAGACGGGAATGCAGATAGAATACATCGCCCGGATAAGCCTCACGGCCAGGAGAGCGGCGCAGCAGCAGCGACAGCGTGCGGTAAGCGACTGCGTGTTTGGACAGATCATCATACACGATGAGCACATCGCGGCCCTGACTCATGAAATACTCGCCGATAGCGGCGCCGGCATACGGCGCGATATACTGCTGCGGCGCACCATCTGCTGCGGTGGCGGAAACAATGATGCTGTAATCGAGTGCGCCGTATTTCTCGAGCGTGCCGCGCAGGCGCGCCACTGTGGATGCCTTCTGGCCAATGGCAACGTAAATGCAGATCATGTCCTGCCCCTCCTGGTTCAGGATAGTGTCGATGGCGATGGAGGTCTTGCCGGTCTGACGGTCGCCGATGATCAGCTCACGCTGACCGCGTCCGATCGGCACCATTGCGTCAATGGCAAGAATGCCGGTCTGCATCGGCTGGTTTACCGGCTCACGCGATACAACACCCGAAGCCTCTCGCTCGATCGGACGGCGCTCGGTCGTTTCAATCGGTCCAAGGCCGTCAATCGGTTCACCGAGGGCGTTGACCGTGCGGCCAATCATCGCATCGCCGACCGGAACGTCAGCCGCACGTCCGGTGCGGCTGACCGCCGAGCCTTCGTGCAGGCCGTCCTCACTGCCGAGCAGTACCACGCCGACGCTGTCGCGTTTGAGGTCAAGCACGATGCCGTGCACGCCGGTGTCAAACTGCACCAGTTCGCCGTAGACGGCGCGGCTTAGTCCGTATACGGTGGCAATGCCGTCACCGACCTCGATGACCGTGCCGGTCTCGTCACAGCGCGTGCGGCTGTCATATTGTTCAATCTCCTCGCGGAGAATAGATAAAATCTCATCTGAATGGTTCAATGGTTTTCACCCCTTTACAGGTCATGCGCCAGTGCGCGAAGCTGTCCGCGCACGCTTTTATCGTAGGTTACGCCGTCGATTTCGGCAGTAAAGCCGCCGAGCAGCGTGTCGTCCTGCACGATTTCAAACGTAACTGCACAATAACTGTGTCGTGCGCACAGCAGTTTGGCAAGCGAACGCAGCGATTCATCATCCGGTTCGCGGGCACAGCGAAATACGCACAGGCCCTCGCCGCTGTCGCGCAGCTCAAGCAGACGAAACTGCCGGACGATCTCCGGCAGGAGCGCAAAGCGGTTTTTGTCCGCCAGCAGCAGATAGAAGTGCTTCAGCTCGCCCATCGCATCAAAATCGGGCAGGCGGGACAGCACAGCCTTTTTCTCCCGCGCGGAAACGGCAGGAGAGCACAGTGCATCCCATAACGGCGCACAATCGGTCAGATAATCGGCGGTGTGCTGCAGATCGCTCAGCGTGCAGCCGGTATGGCGCAGTGCACCGGCATACTGTACGGCGGTCGAGCTCATCGTGCGGCCTCCGTTTCTTCACGCAGAAAATCGTCGATCATGTCGCGGTCGGTGTCGCTGTTCAGCTTCTGCCGGGATACCTTGGCGGTGGTCAGCAGAACGAGAGCGGCAATCTCTTTTTTCGCCTCACGGAGCATCTGCGTCCGCTCGGAATCCCGACGGCGGGCAGCCTGCTCGTCCAGCCGCTGCACAGCGGTCTGCGCTTCTGCAACCAGACGGTCATACTCCTGCTGACCGCGTGCGCGGGCCTCCTCGATGATCTGCGCGGCCTCCTGCTTTGCGGAAGCAAGCTGTGCGGCGTGCGCGGTCTGCTGCTGCTCGGCCTCGGCGAGACGCTTGTCCGCCTGATCGAGCGTGTCTGACACCTGCTGCGCACGGTCATCGAGCATTTGGGTAATGGGGCCGAACAGGAATTTCTTCATCAGCACGAACAGGATGAGCAGATCAACAAACACCCAGATAATCTGCGAATTTAGATTGAGGATCATTCGATCTCACCCCGATCAATTCATGAAAATAAGCAGGATACCGATCAGAAAACCGTAGATGGCGGTTGCCTCGGCCAGTGCACAGCCGAGGATCAGGTTTTTGCTGATCTGGCCGGAGGCCTCCGGCTGACGCGCAATGGCTTCCGAGGATTTCGCGGTTGCATAGCCGATACCGAGACCGGCACCGATGCCGGTCATAACTGCAATAGCTGCACCAATAGCAATACTCATTTTTTGTGGTCCTTTCTCAGATAAAACAGTGCTTATTCAAGCGATTCCGACAGGAAAAGTGTTGTCAGGAATACAAATACGATCGCCTGTATCGTACCGTCGAATACATCGAAATACAGGCTCAGCGGGATGGGGACAACGACCGGAATGGCCATTTTGACCAGCTCCATGATAACGAATCCGGCGAAAATGTTGCCGAACAGTCGCATGCAGAGCGACAAAGGCCGAATGCCGATCTCCATAATGTTGAGCGGCGTGACGACCGAAACCGGTTCGCTGAACTTTTTCAGTCCGCCGCGCAGACCGTGGAACCGGAACTGCGAGCCGTAGATCAGCAGGGCGCTCATGATCGCTAGACCGGCGGTGACGTTCAGGTCTTTGGTCGGCGGCGTTACGCCGAACAGACCGGCCATGTTCGCCAGCGCAAGATACAGGCCTACCGTGCCGAGGTACGGAGCGAAGGTGCGCCAGTATTTGTCGCCCAGTGTGTCGCGGCAGAAATTGTTGATGAAGCCCACCAGCATCTCTGCGGCGATCTGCTTTCGCCCGGGACGCTTGCGCAGTCCGTGCGTCAGCCAGATGGCAAGCAGGGTCAGCACAACTATGATCGCCCAGCTTACCACAGCGGATTCCGGAACCGGTATTCCGCCGAACAGCGGAATCTCGAACGCAATATGGGTTTGCAGTTCGGCATTCAATTCCGCTTTGATTTCACCCAAAGGGCATCACCTCGTTTGTCTATAAGTTGGTTTACGCGCTTATTGTAAAAACCTGTCGGAGTTTACGCAAGCTTATGAAACTAAAAAAAATTAACCCGCGCAATTTGACAGATTTGCATAAATCTGCAGAGGGGATTTGATGAATGTTGACCAGTGTGTTATGATATGAAGTATCTTCTTAAAAGGAGTGGATGAATTTGATAAATGCACGTTCCTCCGGCTCACTGCACCGGCAGGTGCGCCGGATGCTGATCCTGTGCATTGCGGTGGTGGTGCTGCTGTCCACGTCGGTCGGTTTGGGCATCGGTCTGTATCAGGAGGTGCGGACGCGCGACCAGCTGCTGTCCAATGCGGCGCAGATGGCGGCAGATGCGCCGCTGCTGATCGAGGATATTCGGGCAGATAACGCACAGCAGTATTTGGCGCGGACCGTACAGCGTGTATCTGAAGTAGATATGCTCGGCGTGTATGATATTAAGGGTAAGCCGACAGTGTTTTACGATCTCGTGTCCGGTGCAGGCGACGCATCTTTGCTGCCCGAACTGAAAGCGGATACGGTCAGCCGCCTGTGCAGCGAGGAAAAGCCGGTGCTCTCGAACGATGAGATGCCGGACGGCGCGGATCGCTGTGCCTATGCTGTCATGCGCGATGAAAACGGGCAGGCGACCGGTATCGTCATGGCAGGGCTGTATCTGCGCTCTTACCATCGGACGGTGCTGCGTGTGCTGCTGTCGTATCTGCTCATCACGCTGTTCGCGCTTGGCATCGGCAGTCTGCTCAGCGTGCGGTTTTCTAAGCGGGTCAAGCGGGAACTGCTGGGCTATGAGCCGGACGCGTTCCGTCAGCTGTTTCTGCAGCGCATGGATATTCTGGATGCATTGGATGAGGGCCTGATGGCGATCGACGAACACAGCATGATCACCTATATGAACCGTGCGGCAGCGGATATCCTCAAAATCAAGGTGAAGGATGCACTCGGTCAGCCGTTACAGACGGTCTATCCGCGCTCAACGATGGCGCGCGTGCTGCAGACCGGCAAAAGTGAATACAACATCGGTCTGGAGTCCATCAAGCATGTTTCGGTCATTTCCGACCGTATGCCGCTCTGGCGGGACGGCAAGGTGGAGGGTGTTATCGCTATTTTCCGCAACCGGACCGAGGTCACGCGGCTGGCGCAGGATTTGACCGGCGTGCAGCACATAGTCGGTGCGCTGCGGGCATATACGCATGAGTTTACCAACAAGCTGCATGTGATCCTCGGTCTGCTGCAGCTGGGCGAGGACAAGCAGGCGGAGGAGTATGTGCTGCATTTGACGCAGACGCGTGCGCACTCGATCGGCTATATTTCCGAGCGTATTCGGGAGCCGTCGGTTGCGGCGCTGCTGATCGGCAAGGTATATCGTGCGGCGGAGCTGGGTATCCGGTTTGTGCTCGACCCGGCGAGTGAGCTGCATGGAGACGGACGGTATCTTCCGGCGAGCAGTCTGATCACCATTCTTGGAAACCTGATTGAGAATGCGTTCGACGCACTGCGGAACGCACCGGAGACTGCACAGAAGGAAGTGACGGTCAGCATCCGCGAGGGAGAGCACGGCATGCTCATCAGCGTGGACGACAGCGGTGCAGGCATTGCTGCCGATAAGCTGGACCGCATTTTCGAGCGCGGCTTTTCCACCAAAGGAGAGGGCAGAGGCACCGGTCTGTCACTCGTCAAGGAGACCGTGGACGCGTTCCACGGCACGATTCGCGTCGAGTCCGAGCCGGGAATCGGCAGCTCGTTCATCATTACGGTTGCGGAATCCGCAAACAGACAGCAGTAGGGAGGAAATCCGATGTACACAACGGTTATTATTGAGGATGACCCGATGATCACACGGCTCAACCGCCGGTATATCGAGCAGGACAGCCGGTTTGCCGTCGTGCAGACGTTTTCGGCGGCGCATCCGGCGCTGTTCTGGCTGCGGCGCAACCCGATCGACCTGATTATTTTAGACGTTTACATGCCGCAGATGAGCGGCACCGAGCTGCTGCTGCAGCTTCGTGCGGAAGGCGTGGACGCGGATGTCATCATGGTCACATCTGCGAATGACGCAAAAACGGTTAACGATGCCGTGCGATTGGGAGCAGTGGATTATCTGGTCAAGCCGTTCGCGTATGAGCGGTTCCGGCAGGCGCTTGATGTGTTCTGCCGCCGGCGAGAAAGCGTGCAGCGCGACAGCTTCAGTCAGGATGTGCTTGACCATACGCTGTTTCAGGCGGCTACGCCGACACCGCCTGTCACGCCGCCGAAGGGTCTGCAGAGCCAGACGCTTTCGCGCATTGAGGCATATCTGCGGGCCGCGCCGGAGACACGGCATACCAGTGATGAGATCGCATCGCATGTCGGTCTGTCGGTCGTGACCGTGCGGCGGTATATGAATTATCTGGCAGAGCAGCAGGTCATCGGCAGTGAGATGGATTACCGCACCGGCGGACGACCGTGTCTGGTGTATTTTCTGCGGAAATAAATCCTATATCATTCTATATAAGATGAGTGTTGTAAAAATCCTCCGTTTTACGGAGGATTTTTACTTTACATTTCCCGACCTCGCTTTACAGAATTATAATAAAAACTTGATGCGCAAGTGATAGAAGCGGCACCGATTGTTCGGTTACAATGGAAACCGTTGAAAACAAGAAGGAAGTACAACAGCTTATGTTAGGAGCATATTCGCAAAGCATTCGACGGCACAGAGGTGCTGAAAGATATTTCGCTGCGTATTGAGGACGGTGAAATTGTCTCCATCCTCGGTCCGTCCGGCTGAGGCAAAACCACGCTGCTCAACCTGATCCTTGGCATTATCGACGCGGACAGCGGCTCCATCCGCTATAACGGACAGGATATCACATATACGCCGATGGAGAAACGCGGATTTAAGGCAATACCGCATAATTGGACAAGAGCGATTTGCGAGTAAATTTTGCGTACTGAC
>ERZ832973.452-NODE-452-length-50029-cov-93.887522_pt1 | contig 50029 bp, 35 predicted proteins | sample MGYA00519950_ERZ832973 | MGnify/ENA primary metagenome ERZ832973 (study PRJEB31850, sample SAMEA3708734) | human gut metagenome | biome: human gut; feature: human-associated habitat; material: faeces | place: China | collected 2014 ... | reverse complement strand
AAAATACCCCCATATAGGACTTTTATATTTCATTGTCCTATATGAGGGTAGCATACCAGACAGCCGTGTCGGGTTCTTTTTTATCTTATTATACTCTTTAGGATCCTGCCTTTGCAGTATTTACATTCGACTGCACCGTAAGCTCGCCTTCTTTATCTGCCGAATTAAAGTATGCATTTGGATCAAATGCATCTCCGACAGAAAGGTAGATCAGATAATCTTTTAATTTCACATCAATCCCTGCATAACTTTTATCGGAAATACTGATCTGCGTCTTCAGATACACTGTATTCCCGCCGCTGTCCATAACCCTGAACTCGATCGGATACTCACCCGCAGCCTGCGTATTGACCATCTTCTCCAGTGAATACTTGATATTTGATGTAAGATCTCCGTCCAACACACTGTCCGCAGTAATCTTTGATGACACATCACCGGAACGACTGTCTTTCGCCGTAACACCTTTTAACAGATCTTTCTCTTTCGCTTTGACTGACACCTTAAGTTCCGAACTGTCACAGGATACTACCGGCGGCTTTTTATCCTGTATCATCCGCGTATATCCTTGAAATGCCACAAATGCACCGATTGATGTGACCAACAGGATTACGCTGAACACTTTTAACTTCTTCATCCGTATATTCCTCTCCGTAAAATCTCTTCTATACTGTCCTTCTAACCATCTTTTTACCTCTTCATCCCTCTGATCAGTGTACGTTAAGCACCGCAATCTCCGGCCGGTTATTCCATCTCGGGAGTATCTGCTTCTCACTGCTTAATCCACTCGTCACGAACAGCCGGATCCTTCCTGTCCGGTACAGTCCATGCACATATGGCGGGAACCATCCCTGATCACCACCATAAAGCCCTCCCTTAAACGGAATGACTACCTGCCCTCCATGATCATGTCCGCTGATCACAAGATCAACCTTCCAGTAATCGGATGCATCACCGAATATAAAACTATCCGGTCTGTGACACAACATGATCTTATACCGGTCTGTATTCTGGAAATCTTCCAGGAAATCCCGTGCATCACCTGTCAGATTCTCTGCACTGTTATCTCCATCCAAAGCAAATGCATATTCATACATCCCACCGATGCGCACCTTACATCCACCGATCTCCACGTCCCGGTAACCTTCTTCCAGCACACATGCGCCGGCATCTGTAAGATCCTTCACCAATTCGGAATTCTCCGGATGCTTTTGCATCTTCTTCCCTTCTGCAGTGCTGATATAATCCAGTTCATGATTCCCAAGCGCATAATACACCGGCGCAATCTCTGCCAGACCTTTTACCAGTCTGATCGGCACCTCGTCACTCTTCGAATCCTCATTCAGCATATCGCCATCTAGAATGATCATCTCCGGATCCTGTTCTTTTACACACCGGATCAGCTTCTCATTGTCTTTCCCGAATTCATGATCATGAAGATCCGAAATCACCACCATCTTGAATCCTGCATCTGTAACCGTATCCGCATACCGCAGATTCCGTACCTGCACCGGATACCGATTCACTTTCATCCAATGGTAAGAAACCAGAATCTCTCCGACAAACCATAACAGGGTCAAAAGAATGATCAAAAGTAATATAACGGTTTTATTCTTTGTTGATCCGGATTCTCCTGTCTCTTTCATCACGAGCCTCCTTTACAGAATAATACCTTATACTATACCAAATCCACCGGTAAGGTACAAGGACATTCCCTTACGGTGTAACCAAAGCGCTTTATGCCGCCAGTTCTCGGCAAATTGACTCAATATCATATTCCGGCGCATATTTCTCCGCTACTTCATATATCTTTCGGATCTTTTCTACCGGTTCTTCGAAGAGTTCCGCGGTTATTTCACATGAGACGTCTTTTCGCATTTTTTTGAGCACCATTCTAACTAGATTTTGTAGTTCTCCATAGTTTATTCCTGTCCGGAGTCCTTCTTCTCGGCCTTCCCGGAGCCCTTTCTCCCACACATACTCACTCAGATTACACATCTTCTCCACCTCTTCTTTCTCTTCATAGGTCATCGTTATTCCATATTCATTTTCTAATATCTTCTCTTTTTCTTTTAATTCTCTCTCTGTTGAAAACAATACTTCCAACAATCTCAGGATTTCTGATTCTTCTGTACCTTCTTGATGGTTTCCTTCTTTTTCTTCTTTCCCGCTGTCAAGACAGATCATCACTGCTGTCAGCAAATCATAATCCGCTTCTTTTTCTTTTACTTTTCCCACTACGTTCTTCTCTTTTACGGAATATATATTGATACTGTTCTTCCGTTTCTCCGGCGGGTTAAAGCATATCCAGATGCTGTATACTTTCTGGATCTTCTCATAATGGCTGTTGGTAAATATCGTGCCGTATTGGGATGAGATCATTCTACAGCCATAATATATCCCTCTCTTGATCAAGGGATATCCCGGATAAAAATCTTTTTGTGCCTCTATATTGATGATCAGTTTATCTTTTCCTGGCCTTGGGGCAATATTGCCCGGAACATGATGTCGTAGCGAACGGTTCCTTCATTCACGGCCTTATCTTCGGTGTTCTCTCCTCTGATCTTTCCCGGATCAGACGCTGGCGCCTCATCCCGGTGTACTTCCCTTTGAGATATCTCCGGTATCCCTTCTATGTAGTGGTCTGCAATGTCACGGATACTGCAGGATAACTGTCTCTGTCATTGTGAGACGCTCTTCTCTCTGGTATTCTGCATTTTTCTGCATATGCCGGGCTTCTTTTCTGGTCTTGCGGAGAATTGTCTCCAGATAATCCGCCTCCGGCATGTGTAATACATTTCCGTAATTGTACTTCTTCTTGCGGTGCCATCCTTCCGGGGAATTATGCTTCATCCAGTCAATGTAGGCTTCCAACACTTTGCGGCTGGTCACGCCGTATTCTGTGTAGAACATGACATATCGGTTCTTTCCGTTGACCAGGAAGGATTCTATGACACTTTTGAGTGCATGCCCATGCTGCCCCAGATTCCACTCTGCGACCGCCTTTTCGAACAGAACCTCTGTGTGGATTCGTAAGCTCCGGTGTGCATTCAGATATGGAAGCATTTTTTCCAGAAGGTGTCTGAACTTCTCGTATTGATTTAACAGAAGATATCCTTTGGATCTGCAGTAGAACCAGACAATATTCTCTTCTGTGACCTCTGCATTCGCCGGAACAGCTGCGCTTTTGAGCCATTTTGCAAGATTCTCCTGACTTCCGTGTGTGGTAATGTTAAGACTTGCCACTGCTTTTGCATATCTTCATCCGCAACCTGCAGCGCCCTCTATATAAACAGAAGGAAATCTTTCGATTTCCTTCTCTAAGCATTCTGTCTTATCTATGTAGTTATAACTGCTCTCTAATTCCCTGTACTGATTATGCATCCTGCTCATTATCTCTGTCCTCATGATCTGCTTTCAGAATTTCTCCGGCAATCTCCCGGAGCACAAATTCTTTGTCAACCCTTATCTCTATCGTCCCTTAATCTCATATAATATCTAATTTTAATATCTAGCTTTTCGTATCATTTCCACCACATAGATATTATATCTTAATTGTTTCTTGATTACAATACAAAAAGCCCCCGGTAAAACCAGGGGCCGCTTTACAATATTATTTTGCAATTTATTTTGTAATCTTGAATCCACGTGTGATCGGTGCTGCCTGATAATTTCCACCAAGTGTTACTACCGTCATCACATAACTTCCCGGCTCTGTCGGAGGAGTTGTTGTGCTGGAATAGATCTTCCATTTGCTTGTGAATCCTGAATACAGATAGTGTATATTATCCTGTGCGATCGTTACATCTCCGTCTGCTGAAAGTGTTGCTTTGAAATCAAAATTCTTTGCTTCTTCTGCAGTAATCTTTCCGTTTACGAATCTCTCATTCCAATTAAGCTTCACGCCCTTAGAACGCATCTTCACAAGAAGTGTTCCGATGCCTACACCTGTCTCGTAGTTCTTACTATCTGTAACTGCTGTTACTGTATAAAGACCTGCATGGTTCGGTGTACCGAATGATACTCTTACAGAATCTGCAACGGATGGCATCTTATTGATTATTGTAAGAATCTGTCCAAATGTACCTGTGTCAATATGAAGCTTCTCAAGAAGGTCTAACAGTTCCTGTGTATTGAGCAGTTGTCTCAGTTCTCCTACTGTCATTCCGTCGTTCATCATCTGTGTAAATGTCTTTCCATAGAGTTTCTCTACAATCGGATCTAACAACTTCAGAACCGCACTGTTCGTATATTTGTCCGGAAGATCCAGATAAAGTGACAGGTTCGCATTGCTTGTCAGTCCACCGTATACTGTGTATACATCGAATTTATCTGCTGGATTCATTGTTACAAAGTCTTCCGGCAGAGTTGCATCTGCATAAATGCTGGTTGATTTTACTTTTACTTTTACCTTAGCTTTATTAACCGTTACTGTGCTTTCTGTCTGTGCTGACGGGCGATACTGCGCATTTCCTTTATAAGTAATGCGGATCTTCTGCTCTCCTGCTCCCATCTGTGCATAGGTCATAAATGTTACGGTACCACCTTCGATCGGTGCCCACTGTTTCACTCCGCCGTCGATATCACCGGCAAGTGTATTGCTTCCATAATATTCCATCGTGAAGTTATCCACAGTCAATGTATCTTTTGCAGGAAGTGTACTGTTCTCCCAGTCAATCACGTTGTCAAAGATTGCCTGCTTCATTACAGCTGCATCCATGTTATAAGTAAACGATACGCCTTCTTTGCATACAATGGCACTTGCAAGACGGTTGTCTGTTACATTAACCTTTACCTCTGTTGTTGCACCTTTGTATTCTTTATTACCTGCCCAAGAGAACTGAATCGTCCATTCGCCAGGTCCGAATTTCGTAAATGTGCTTGTCCAGTCTGTTGTATTCAGTGGCTGCCAGTTCTTAATCATATCTGTTCCTGCGTTGTATCTGATTGTTACATCGTCTGCTGTCAGATTCTCCGGAACTGTAGATGCTACAACTGCATTGTAGATTGCTTTTGCTGTGGCATCATAATCATATGTCTGATCCTCGTTAAATGCCATCGGAACTTCATAAGAAGCAGCTCCCTCTGCCGGTTCATTCAGATTGAATGCTGACTGTTCACGATCTATTACCTTGATATCTGTCTCTGCTGTTACGGCAGTATTCTCTTTGTCTCCTGCATATGTAACACGGATCTTCTGTGTTCCTTCCGGAATTCCAGGATAAGTAAGACCGTTAATCTTGCCGCCTTCGATCGGTGCCCATGCTTTTACAAGACTTCCTAATGCTCCTGTTGCATAGTACTCGATTGTCAGGTTATCAAGTGATAATCCTTCCGGGCTGCTCTTCTCAACGTCGATCACATCATTCATGATCGCTTCTTTAGCTGCCGCATAATCTACTGTGAGATCATCGTTATATACAAGCTTGATCGTCGGATTCTCTTTGAATGCGATCACTGACTGCTCTTTGCCGATACCGATATTAACCGTTGCTTCTGCACTTGCTCCGGAATATGTATCCGTTCCCGCATAAGAAATCTTAATCTTCTGGGTTCCATCTCCCATTGCCGGGTAGGTCAGAGGAATTAGTGTTCCACTCGTTCCACCTTCTAACGGCATCCATTCTTTTCCTGCATCTCCAAGAGAACCTGAAGTTGCAGTTGCATAATATTCAATCGTTACATCATTGACCGTCAGCTCCGGAGTTGTAGATTCTACAACTGTATTGAAGATATTCTGACGTACTGCGTCATAATTGATGCTTCCGTCCTCGTTGTATACAAGGTTTACATTTGTATTATCTTTTGTTGATATAGCTGAAGTTAATTTCTGCGTCTTTGTCAGAGTTACTTCCGTTGTTGTGCCTTTCAGACGAACCTGATAGTTTCCATCAGTATTTGCTGCCAGAGATGGATGGGTATATTTTGTTTTTATATACTTTCCAGTTTCACTTGTAAATCCTTCAATACTTCCCCAAGATGCATTACCGAATGTTCCTATTACTGTCTTACCTTCACAATAATACTCCCACTCCAGACTACTCAGATCCACCTGATCCGCATTCTCAACCAATGTCTTACCAAGGATCTCTTTCACCTGATTCAGGTTTGCATCCGCCGGAATTACTGCCGTTCCACTCTTAAGAACTGCTCCCGTTGTCTCTGCCGCCGGGCTTACTGCCTGCTCCTGCTGCACTGCATCCACATTACCTTCCGCGAACACCATCTGTGCACCTACCGGCTGCGCCAGCATTGCTGCTGTCAGCGCTACTGCCAGCGCTACTGCCAGCAATTGTGTACTTTTCTTTCTTTTCATACTTTTCCCTTTCTGTATTTCTCTTACATCACTGCACTTATACAGTGCATATAATATATATATTATATCCTATACATACCTGTTACGTCATCAACATTTTTTATCATTTTTTAATGATTCCATATTTCTTCATAAGTTCAATTCTCTGATTTCCAATCTTCACGGAATCTGCCGCAGCGTTATCCCCTCCTGCCACTGTCTCTTTACGGTATTTTAAGATACGGTCTGTCCACGCAATCGGAAGAAGAATCGGATGTTTCTTAAGATACGGATACCGCCCCTCGAGCTTTTTTGCCGATGGGAACAAAGACTTTAAGACCGTATTCCCGGCTTTCTTTCCATTCTTGTCTGCTGCCACCGCATCCAGCGTCATATTACTGCTGTGCTTCCGGCTCATATTCGCATTGCCATAGATACCACTATCCAGAAGATCCTTCAGCATATCCGTCTCATCCACACAGATCCCCTGCCATACTTTCGGATAATGCGCCTTCTCCGAATCAAACGTCAGATATTTCTCACCGATTGCAAATAATGCCGCAGCAAAAAGATCCGCATGTATCTCGCGGCACTGTCTCAGAATCTTCTCCCAATCAATCACATCCCCGTATTCATTGGCAAATAATATGATGTCGCATACCTGCCGGATCCCGAATCCACTGTGCAGGAAATGCTTGAACGAATGACAGATCAGATAAAACAGATGATCCGTGTATCCCATTGTCCGGATATCCGTTCCATCGATCCTGATATCAATCGCATCTTCATGTACATTTGCAAAAAAGCGGTTCAGATCCCCGTATGCCTCTGATTCCGGCGGGAATAAGCTCTTGTGAAGCTCTATGTAGATAAGGCTTCCCTTCTTCCCGTATGGTACTTCGTAAACCGATTCCAGTTCTTCCGCATCCATATCCTGCTCCGATGTCTGCATTCCATATCCGCGCAACAGATCATGGCATTTTCTAAAATCCTCCGGCCGGATCAGCAGATCCTCATCTCCGGATATCCGATAATCCGGATTCGGATAAATGTTCCTGCACACGATCCCTTTCACCACTAACGGACAGATTCCGCTCTCTCTCAGATATCTGTAAAGCGGCTCAAACTCTCCCGTCTTCTGCGTCTGCATGATCACCGTGCGCACCATCTGCGCCTTCGCCGGAGCCAGGATCTGCGGATCCGCCTGCCCGGCGGCCGGGCTTCGATATACGGCCTCATAGATCATCGGAAGGATTTGGTGCACTTCCGCCATGCGGAACAGGTCCATCCATTCCTGCGCTTCCAACTTGTTATTCCATTCTACCTGTTCATTTTTTAATGCGGCTTTTAATGCCTCTAAAAATAATTGCTGTGTGTGTTGCATATGTTGCTCCTGTTTTTATCTTCTTTCATTTAATGCTTTCTTCTTATTCTTCAATGTTACGTGATAGTATTCCAAATTGCAACGCCATTTAACCACAATCTAACATATATTTAATCCCATCCCACCACAAATTTCATATTCCCACGTTACATTAATCATACATTCCAACAAAAAGGAGCGATTCAACCATGCAAAATCATATAACCCGAAGGCGCCTGATCGGCCCATCAAATAATGTGATCGAAACTACCGGTCAGGATACCGCCACCGGAACCGAGCTTGCTTCCTTTACCGACAACGGAACCGTTACCTATACAGCCAAACCGGTGATCGGAAGCAAAGGACAGAACCTCGAACCGGGAGTAAATTATACCGGGACTATGACATTTGGGATTGGGCTTGTGGAATAATTGTTGATTATACATAGAACCTGCCAGTGACAGCTCTTCTTGCATACTTTTGTATATCTACAGGACCTGCCACTGGCAGCTCCTTACGAATGTAGGTAATAAAAATGCTCCTGACAAAAATCAGGAGCATTGTCATTTGTTTCAATCTTTCCCAGCTTCGTTTCCAACCATTTTCTCCATCCCACCATCCACATCACACACATACATCTGCTCTTTCTTCCTGTCCATTCTCCTATAATATATCTTGTCTTCCTTCTTATCCATCATAACCACATCTTTCTTAAATACCCTGATTTCTTTGCCGTCATAGCTGACCGACACAATCTTCGACCCCTTCTGCGCATACAGCTTCGCGCCGGCAAAAAAGTACTGAATATGATCCGCCAGTTCCTTTTTCTTGCCCGTCGACATATCACAACGGATAAGCTTCTCATCCTCCGTACAGCAGATCACATATTCACCGATTACGGCAAATTGCTTTACCGGATCCTTCGTCCAGGTCTTTCTCTTCCTTCCGTCATAGGTTACAGATTTCAGAACATTATGATCTTCCATATCAATATAGAAAATCCGCTCCCGCATCGCTATGATCTCTCCCACCGGTCCATTGATCAGTACACTGTCTTTCGTACTGCCATCTTTAAGCTCTTTCACACGTAGAGTACATGTATCCGGATCCCGGTACACTTCTTTTCCATCGATGCGGTTCTTATACCGTCTTTCATCCTCCGTCTGCATAGCCGGATTCCCAAGCGCCTTATTATTCCTGATGCCCAGCATCTGCTTTTCATACCACTGTATGCACCTTTCACTATCCGCAGTCGCCTCTCTTAAAAGCACCTTCTCCAGCTGTTCCGTATGCTCTTTCGTAAGGTACAGGTACTGATCCCGCTGCACCTGTCCCGGGATATTGGCCGCAAGCATTGTCAGCACAGTCAGCCCGATAAATCCAAGCGTGAATAACCAGGTTCCCCTTTTCTCTTCTTCCGCTTTCCTGATATCCTCACCGACCCAGTACCGAATCGCAAGTACTGCAAATATAATCATCACAATAACCTTGCAGATCAATATATAACCAACCTTCAATACCGCCGCCAGTACAATTCCAATCATTATAATCGTTACAAATAATTTCTTAATAAATTGCCGTATCGTCATATCTCATCTTCTCTTTCATAATCTCTCTATATATAGCTAATTCCGGGGCCCTACACATAAAGCCCCGGAATTATAACACCGGTGGACGATATCCAAATCCTCCGGCGATTTACAGTATCCCACAACTCCCAAAAATTTACAGTACGTTTATCAATGCACACATATCAATATTTATCAATACTCTATTATTTATATTCATCGGATTTTTTCATTCCTTTGAGTATTTCCTGCGTATGTAAATGATGGGGTGCGGGGCTGTAACCACAGTTCACATGCAATCTCGACATAGTCTTTTTCGATTGCTCCAATCTATATAAATTCTTCTTTTTGTCTCCCTCTATATATTAATACACATAACTTTTAAAAACCTGTCGCGTTTTTTTCAAAAAAATTTAATTTTTTTCAAATTTCTACATTTTTTTTTATTTTTAGCTGTAAAATACGCAAAAAAACGATTTACAACAGGGGTTCGCCTATAATACAATCATCTATGAAACTAACAATTTAATAATGGAGGAAAATTATGAAAAAGAGATTTTTCCAACTCGTACTGACAGCAGTTCTTTCTGTGTCCTGTGTTGCAACAGGAGTAAATGTAAGCGCTGCCCCACTCTCATCCGAAGGTTACAGCATCGAGAAAGTATCTCATCCGGAAAGAGGAGCCGGTGAGACTGACGGTATCCTGTCATTCGATGCTATGGGAGAAGAGAGCAACCGTAACCAAAGCTATGTATGGTCCTGCGTAGAACATGGAAATTATATCTACCTTGGCACCTGCTGGAATCCAATCTCAGGTATTTACTACCGCAATCTCAAGAACAATCTGACCAAATTGTTCCAGAACCGCGGGGATGAAAATCCGGCACAGAAAGCCGGCACCGTAGCAACCAATATTCTGAATGTTGTGTACAACGGTAATTTTCCTGACGGAGCAACATCTACCAACGGAACTCCTTGTATCATGCGTGTGAACAAATACACCTATGAGACAGAAGTTGTCTACATCGAAAAAGAGAGCTCCGCATTCGTCAACTGGAACGGATACCGAATGGCCGTAGAATACAATGGCAAATTATATTTTGCCTGCGCCGGCTTCCCGACATCCCGTCTGCTTCAGATCGATCCTGAGACAAATGAAACAAAAGTTGTTATGCAGAAGACTGCAGAGAACTCCGGATTCGCCAACGGAATCCGCGGACTCACCGTTATGGATGGCAAGCTTCTCGTATCTCTGGCTACCGACGGCGCAGATCCAGACAACATGTTCGCATCCGGTTCACAGCTTCCACAGGCATACCAGAATGCGATCAAAGCAATGGCCAAAAAAGACGTGCGTTACAAAGACGCTAACCCACGTATGCAGGGTGTACGTCTTCTTTCCACTACAGATCCAGAAGACGTAGACAGCTGGTCCGTTATCGCCAACCAGGAGACCTTCGACAATCTTCCGGCCTGCTGGATCCGCGACAGTATTAACGGCGGCGGATTATGGGATCTTGTTCCATTCAACGGATCTCTGTACGTATCCATGGTAACAGGCAAGACAGATGCCACAACAGGCGTCAATCACAAACAGGGATTCGCCGTATACCGCGGTGATCCGAAAGCCGACGGAACCTGGAACTGGACACCGATCATCGGAGACACATCCAAAGGTGCCAAATATGAATTCGGTCTTGGAAAGAAAGAATCCTGCGCAGGTAATCTGTTCGCATATGGCGACCATCTCTACATCGGCGGCTATAACGACCCGATGCTTGACCTCGCCGAAATCGGTAATGCCGGTGATTTCCAGTCTCTCTATGAAGATCTGAAGAACCCAGCATGCCTGAACCGCATGGACAAGAATGAAAATATCGAACTCATCAACGACGACGGATTCGGAGCAGCTTCCACACAGTATCTGTGGAGATTCTCTGAATACCACGGAAAGCTCCTGATCGGAACATTCGATATCGCAACACTCGCATCCGGATTCACACAGCTGACCGACGGAAGTCTTCTGGAAATGACACCTGAAGAATTCTCACAGAAGATGACTTATGTCAAAGAACTTCTTCAGAGCCTTAAGAAAACTCCTTCCGGCGCAGCACTGACCGCAGAAGAAGGTACAACAGAAGAGGCCGCCGCAGAAGATACTCAGGAAAATATTCAGGAGAATACAGACGCTGATAATACTGCTGATCAGGCAGCTACAGAAGCCGCAAAAGACCAGGAAACAGTTGTAACAGACAACACAAATGCAGAACTTACAGACACAGAAGTAGATGCCATCGACCAGATGTTAGATCAGCTGGATGAAATCGAGACACTTTCTTCTGACGACTCTCAGACAGCTGCTTACACACAGAGAAATAAACCATCTGACATCGTCGATGTATATATGGATATGGTAAATAATTACAACAAATATGTAAAACCAATCCTTAACCGCCTGAACCCAGATCTTGCACAGAAGATTGAGAACAACGTCTTCAACACTGCATTCCATCATTTCGTATATTACCTTGGATGCAGCAACATCATCCACACACAGGAAAAAGGATGCGACGTACTGATCTCTTCCGACGGAGTAAACTTTACAACACTCACCCGCAATGGTTTCGGCGATATCTATAACCACGGCGGACGTGCATTTATTCCGACAGACAACGGACTCTTCCTCGGTATGGCTAACCCGTTCTGGGGAACACAGCTCTGGAGAGTAACCGACGGATCAGAAAATCCGACACCGGATAAACCAGGTACGGATAAGCCAGGTACTGATAAACCAGGCACTGACAAACCAGGTACTGACAAACCGGATACTGATAAACCGAGCACACCTGGAACAACAGATCCTTCCGGAACTAACAATGGTACAACCTCCGGTTCTACAGGTAACAACACATCCAATGGTCAGAACGGAGCAACTACTACAGCATCTCCAAAGACTACTAATGCTAATCATGCAAATAAGAAGTCTACAAACGGCAAGGTAAAAACCGGTGATAACAATCACATGATTCTTTATACAGTTTCATTGGTTCTTTCACTTATGATCGCTGCAGGATGTATTTATACTATTATTCGTAAGAGACGTAAGAACAGATAGTATTTTGATTATTCGGCTATAAGGATAATAAAAGCGCAGGGAAATGGCGTATGCCATTTTGCCTGCGCTTATGTTATGCATGCATCGATTCTTTAACAAAATCAATAACATCCAGATTCTTCTTCACAATATTAGGATCTCTCTCCATGTCGGAAATACTCATCCAATAATAGTGTCTGCCATTAACAACAAAGTTCTCCTTCTGCTCATCCTCCGGAAATACTTGAATCTTTATCTCGTACAATCTGTGATTATAGATCCTATTCTCCTTAATGTGCTTAATTCGCATTCTGTAATAACCCATTTTTGTCCATAACGGATTTCCGAGCAAAGGCAAAGATATAACTTTTTCTCATCATCCACACATAAAAAAAATGAGTTCCGATTCAAATTCATAAAAAATGTAATCTAGATATAATCTTCCTCTTTGTATGACTTTATCAAAAAATATATATCTTCCCATAAATCCATTCCTATCAATTGTTCCAAATTTTATAACTCTATATACAGATTTATTCTCTTTTTTAGCGCCCTTCGGTAATATATCTGTTTCAAAATTTTCTGGAAAACATTCCGTATAAACACCATTCTTATGCAGGTGTCACCTTCAAATTCCTTATGCTCAATCTACCTTTTTCTCCATCTATGTACGATTCTGCAAAGAATACCGTAAAACAAACTTCTTTGATCTTCTCCAAAGCTTCTCCATTTCTTACTTTATCCCGGAATCTATATTTAAAATGTCCTCCACCGTTACTTACATCATTCTCTTCATCTATTATTTTCACACCAGTATCATTTTTTATTTCCAACTGAACTTTCTTTATAGCTCCTGTCGCAGCTGCGTCAAATTCTATGGCATATCCGGCGTCAAAGAAGCCAGTCCAGTTATCACAAGGAATATATTCCATCAATGCCATCGCAAATTCTCCCATCCCTCTCTTGGTTACATTGCTGATATCAACATCCATGTCAAAGCTATCTGCAAATGTTGCTATCCTTGCGACCTTTTCATCACCACAGGAGATAATTGGTTTTACCTTGGAAAATGGAGTATAATCCTTCAACAGATCAATCTCTTGTCTCTGAGCTACCGGCGCATCAAATCTTGTTTTTACCTTCGTTTTATTTGATTCATTTACAGACTCGGACGAGGTAATTTCAATATTCTTTTTCTGCGCAATAATCTTTATCTTATCTAAAAAATCGTCTCTTTTTTCTTCCCATTCATCTTCATTTATTGATCCAAGACCAAACTCCTCAATAATGCCGTTTCTAAATTCTCTGAGTCTCTGTTTTATATCCGGATCATCTAATTTAATACAGATCTGATTTTTATCAATACATCCGGCTAATTTGTCAAATGTAAAACCTGGCAATAATAATCCTGTCCATTTACACCTCATTACCCAAGCTGCACCCATTTCATTTAATGTTGCTACGCTGGAATAATAATTATCCGAAAAGGCGTACACGACGTGAAGGTCGCTCGTCTGAAATTGTTTGGCTAACCAGTCATATATGTTACATCTAACCGGAATATAACATTGCGGAACGGAAGTACAAGTTATTTGATTCTTATGCACTCCTATTGCTACAAGCAAATCTACAAATGCTTTCATATATTCTGCATCTTTGCTGCTGTGTGAAATGAATAATTTGTGTGGTTTGTTTTTCATCTTTTTGTACCTTCCTTTTGGGATTTTATTGTCTTTGCTTCATATTTTTCCTATGGTATGTTGTATATATTTTTGTATCTATTCTTTTTCTCTTCAATGTTGGATTAATACTTTTTTCAATAATCCACATTTCCGTAGCTTTAAGAAATACTTATCCACATTCCATTCAAAGTTTTCGCTATATTTTCAATAGCTTCGATGTCTTTCATTTTCAATATTATTTCACGATTTTTTAATTATCAAATTTATTATATTTTTAATAATCTTTCTTAATGTAATAAATTCTTCTGATTTTCTAAAAAATATATAAAAAACTAAATTCGTAACTACACTACACAATACTATTTCTTCCATTACACGTGCTAGAATTCCACCTTTAATAAGTTTAAATGAAAGCCAACATCCACCCGCAGATATTAATAACACAATAATAAAATAAATATACTTTTTTAAATACTGTAATGGTGATTTATGAAATCCATGAATAAATATTGCATACGGATCATACCATAAATTTGTCATAGCTCGCGCTATAAATGTGGCAAATAAAATTCCAAACAATCCCCAATAGTGTCCTAATACTATTGAGAAAATAATATTAAGCACTCCTGTAATAATCTGCAAAAATCTTCCATATCTAAATAAGCCCATTGTATGTTTATACGTCCATACGGCATTCATCATCCCTACAGTATAAAAATTTAATGCTAATACAAATGGAATTTCTTTTGACAAAACGTATTTCTCGCCAAAGCACAATCTTACAACATCTGAAGAACAAAAAATAATTCCTAATGTCGCCCAGCCAAAAATCCAGAAATTCATTAAATTCATGAAGCTGAACATCTCATATTTTTTTTTCTCCGTTTCAGTTGCATTATGGTTTCCAATACTTGCAGTTAAACTATTAAAAATTTGACCTAATAAGGAATTTATTGTATTTGTTAACAATGTGTAATTTGATGCGACTCCAGTTGTAGCCAATCCCTTAAAAAAAGTAATTAATATATTATCAGTGCTATTAACTAATAATCCAGAAATCTTGTAATATGTAAGATCCTTTATATTTTTAAATAATGCCTTTTTTTCATCAACTGGCAACGGTTCAATATCTTTTGACATAATACATGGGAAACGCTTTGTTGCTATATGCGACACCCCAAAATTGTATGCCAATGTTCCTATCGTCTGAATAGTAAGATACACCAAATAATTATGCGTCGCTAATAATGCCACCATTTGCAAAATGCTTTGTAAAATAGTTACTATATAATTCGTTGCAACCACAATATAATTTTGTTGAGCAGCTATTAGCAACGAACTTCTATAACTATAGAAATATGTTATTACTGTGTTGAACAAATTAAAAATATACAATAAATAAATACTTTCAGAAATATTTGGCTGTTCCGTAATAATTATATTTAAAAACGGCATTAGACATATCCCTATTATCCCAATAACACAACCTATAACTTTATATGCCGTTCCATATACCTTTACCAATGATGCTATTTTTCTTTCATCATTTTCTGCTAATGGTTTATACAGTGCATAAACTATTGCACCGCCTATTCCTAGCTCTGCCAAAGAAAGCATTGTAAGAATATTTGTAAACAACCCGTTTACTCCTAAATAATCCGCTGCCAAACACTTTACAAACACCATTCTGCATATAAAACCAAGAATAGTATTTACAATATATCCCCCAACTCCTGCTATTATATTTAGTATCGAATATTCTGTACGTGAACGACTATCCATATTTTACCATCCTATTCCTAGTTGTCTTTAATTAAAAAGGTACCATTTATTCATAAGCAATTCATAAGATACAAAACTACTTTTCTCTAAAGACAATAACAATTTTTCCCATTTTCTTCCTAGTTTTGTCGCTTGTCCATTAAAATAATTATTAATCATCTCTTTTTCAATTATAAAAATAGCCTTTTTTATTTCTAAAGGTACGTTTTGCGTTCTTATCCAATTCAATCTAACCTGTTCTATAAAGTCGTCTATACTTGGCTTATATCCTCTTTTTACTGCTTCTTCAAAACAACTTTGGGTTATATATAACGTATCCATAACCTCTTTTTTCTTTACTGTATTTGCAGATATTCCTTTTGGATTATTTCGATAATAATAAACAATATTGGGAATTTTTATAATCTTCCGGCTTCCTGGAATTAATAAGGTACTTATTATTGTATCTTCATATAAATATCCCTTTGGAAAACATAAATCCACCCATTTTTCTGCTTTTATAATTTTTCCCCACGGATAACCATTTAACCTTGTTGACTTTGTTTTACAAATAAGATCTTTATGTATATCAGGTTTTATATTGTTATCAAATTCTATATATTCCCCTTCAACAATATCTGCATCTGTTTCAACACTTTTTCTCATCAAAACTTCAATCGCATTATCCATTAACATATCATCTGCATCTACAAACAATACACATTTACCTCGAATGTATTTCAATGCAATGTTTCTTGCCTCGGCCACACCTTCATTCTTTTTATTTATAATATACACATTTTCTTTTTTTGCATATTTATTTAAAATATTGGCCGATTCATCTGTTGATCCATCATTAACAAACACGACGCAATATGAATACCCCGTTTCCTGTACAAGCAACGATTTTATACAATCTTCCAAATATTCTGCAGCATTATATACTGGTACTATAATCATTAAATCATATTCGGGGTTAATTTCTATATCTTGCTTAAAACGGGGTGTGTGTTGATAATAAAAATCATGGATATCCTTTTGTGATTCTTTAATAGATTTTCTTTCCTTATATTTAAGACTCTTTTTATACTTTATATTAATAATTTTTTTATAAATATATCTCTTCACCATTGATACCTCTATTATCAAAATTTCCCCCCTTTAAATTGATTTTTCCATTTTTCAATTTCGTCCCATGGCATTTGTATATCTGTTTCAAAGTTTGACTCAATTTTTTCTTTAAGTAAATTTCCAATATTCTCTCTCAAAACAATCGGAAGTCCTGTGTCATTTGCAATATTTTTTGCTCTATTATCTATAGCAATAACAATTGTTCGATGCCTTTTTCCAATCGCTCTTATCCCAGCATGAAGTCTTGTGCCCACATAATCAATTTCTTTATGTTCTAGCAAAGAATCATAATTTTCAAGACCAAATGGAATCTTTACAATCTTAGAATCAATTCTCAATTCTTTATAATATTCTTCGTCTTCTATCCCTTGTGGCCAAAGATAAATCTTTTTATAACAAAGTAGAAGTATATCCAATAATTTTTGATCATTCTCTAAATCTCTATCATAATCAGTGAGTGTACATATTACTTCTTGTGCTTTTCTTTTTGGTATGTCTTGACATAACTCTTTTGTTATTCCCCACATTGTAGGACATCCTGTATTTATAACATTTGTTATCCCCATACTATTAAGCATTTGTTCCGAAAAACTATCTCTAACCGAATGAATATATTTCTTATGCAAAATAGTATGTAACAACATCTTTGTATAATAATCGTACTCTTGATTATTGCACTCAAATCCTACCCCCATAAGAATTGTATTATTATAAATTCGTACTTTTTTCTCCATTCTCCACAATCCATATGTCCGCATATGACCGGATAATGCATTTGTTCCACACAAAACTTTTATAGTCGCACCAGATAATTCACGAATTTCTTTATTCATCAATTTTCGATGTGTTGGCACATAAATTATATTTTCTTTTTTTGTTAACGGAAAATATTTTTTACAATTTTCTACAATTATTTGATCTCCAGTATTGTCTCCATCATATGAAGGATCTAATAATACTATTTTTTTCTTATCACTCTTAAAAAAACTCGCCAAGATAAGTTCTTTATAATCTGGTACGACCTCTACTATCTTTATAATCCTCTTTTTCAACTTTTCTTTAGCCCTTAGTGGTAATTTAGTAAACATTTTTAATCCTGCATATTTTTGTAAAACACTTTCTATATAAAGGAATTTGTTTGTTCCACCCTTTCCCATCACTCTTTCTAATTTTTGCCTTCGTTTTATCTCTTTTTTAATTTTTTCATCTAACCAAGAAGCAGTAAAATGATGAATTGAAACTGTTCTATTCGATTCATGTATTTTCCCTGTTCTAAAATTTTTGGGACATAAAACGTCTGAAGCATATATCTTCATACTTCGTAAGTTTTGATCTTTATTTTCTTGTAACAATCCATACTCTTTTAATATTTGAGTCGTATAATGTGGCGATGCCAACATATTTAAAGTTCCATCTTCTTTATAAAAAGAAATATGTTCATACAAATCTCTCGCTTTTTTTATGATTTCATGATGAGGAACAGCTCCAAACCCCTGTCCGCAATTTACATAATATGTTTTTTCTCCTGTCTCTTCAAATCCCATAAATGCTTCTTGATCTAATAATTCATCAAAACTACGAATTATCTCTACATCCGTATCTAGATATATTCCTCCATACTCATATATAATATCTAGCCTTGCATAATCCGGAACAAATCCCCATTTTTTTGCTTCATACGCTTGCTTCATATATTTATTTTTTGTAAAATCATAATTCGATTCATTCCACTCTCGAATTTCATAATCTGGGCAAAATTTTTTCCAGCTTTCTATACAATATAATACAGACTTAGGTTTAGGAGCGTTTCCAACCCAACAGTAATGAATAATCTTAGGAATCATATCTTCCCCTTTCTTTTAATACCTTCACCGTTTAAAAAGGCTATATAGTCAAACTCATCTAAATATCTTCTCACTAGGAATTGTTTTTTGAAATATAAAAGCACACCAACACCATCTTTGTTCTCAAATCCAGGAATATAATAAGCAGATTTTATTTCTGGATACTGCTTATGTGTAAAAATCACTTTATTCTTATATGGCAATTTATCAAATTGCTGCATACTTTCATAGGTACAATTATCACCATCTATGCCCAATATAAACAAATTATCCCAATTGATTCTTTTTTTGCGCTCATCCCACTTAGCTACCGCCTCGTCAAAAGTTTTATAATGATTAAATCGGATTTCAATATCCCCTAGCTTTCCTGTTGGGAAATCAAATTTCTCATCATTATACGGTAAGATTGGTTGTTCCATATACCATTTTAGATTTTCTAACATTTTCACATAATCATTCATTTCGAAGCTCAAATTAATTGTCGGCGTTCTAAATTGAAGCCCCATATCATAATATATAAACTCTCCATTGCAATTTGAAGCAATAATTGTCGGCATTTTATTTTTCAATCTTCTTTTTTTTAATTCTTTGTATATTCTCCATTCAATTCTTTGTAATAAATTCATTTTTACTACCTTCTAGTATAATTTTGAGTGTATTCCTGGGAAATATCTCAATAATACTATCCTAACAATTTGTTTTATGTTAAATCTTGCTTTTTTATAATCAATTTGATTATACACCTGCCTATAGTATTCTCTTACCTTATGAAAATCATCTTTATTTAATTTATGATCTATATTTTTTTCAGCATTTGCTAACGCTGCATATAAGCTTAAGAATGCTTCATCCCCATATGGCTGTATATCTCTTTTGATTAAGAAATCCGCTCTCATATAAACAGCCTCAATAAAATCAAAATATCTATTTGAAAACTGCGAACGTCCTAAAATACTCCCTTTTCTGGATAGATACCAATATCCTGTTTTTCCTGTCAATACTACTTTATCAGCTTTATACAATAATTCATGATACACATACGTGTCTTCATAAAATTTTCCATATGGAAATGAGATATTTGCAAACAACTTTGCATCAAATAATTTATTACATACCGATGGCTGATTTAATGTATCAAACCTTCTTATCCCTTCCAACACTTCTTGATTATCTGTTGGATTATAAAATTCTTCTGTACACCCATCATCATAAAAACGCATAATATTACATATCGCTATTTCACTATGAGAAATAAGTATCGCTTGCATCATTTGTTCTAATGCTGTTCTCTCAAGGTAATCATCACTATCTATAAATGAAAGATATTTGCCAGTTGAAACCTGAATTCCTGCATTACGAGCATCTGACAACCCTCCATTTGTCTTATGTATAACTTTTATTCGATAATCTTGTTTCTTCAATTCATCGCAAAGAAATCCTGATTTATCTGTCGATCCATCGTCCACTAGTATAACTTCCAAATTTTTGTACGTTTGCTCTATAATGCTTTTTACACATTTTTCTAAATAATTTTCAACATTGAACACTGGTACAATTACTGAAATTTTATTTGCTTTCATATACTAATCCTCTCATATTTTAGCTAAGAGCTATAGGCCTATTTTTAAGAGGTTTCTTATTCTACACGTAAATGCTAAAGATATCTCCGCCATAGATACCCATATTTCTTGTTTTTCATGAATTCCTCTAAATTTTCTCTTTTTAAACTCATTTTCTCTTAATACTTTTTTACTATATTCAAGTACTTTTTGCACATCATCCTTAGTTCCTGTCCTATAAACTCTCTGAATCTGGTAAATACACGACATCACCAAACAATCATAACTCATTAAAGTGAGTCTTGGAAATTTTTCTTTAATGTATTGATGACGGTATCCTTTGGCTTCTATCGCTTGAATCCTATTCTCTGGTTTTAGCATGTGCATTACAGAGTTGTCCTGTTGTCTATATGCATATAATTTTTCATTACAATGAACTAATTGTTTTGCTCTTCCTATTACCTTATACATCCAAAATTCATCATCAATCTTTTTTCCTTCTGGAAAATACACATTTTTGATACAACTTCGACGGTATAATTTATTCCAAATAAGCTGACGAAAATAATGATCAGCAATATGTTCTCTCATTGCTTCTTCTGAAGAAAAAACTCTAGCCTGTACACTCTTTTCGTCTATAAATAATACATCATCTTCTTCAACAGAAATAAATTCACACTCCACAATATCTATGTCTTCTTCAAAATAGCTTAGTAAATTTTTAAACATATTTACCGACAAGTAATCGTCACTATCTACAAATGAAATGAACTCCCCCTGTGCCAGTTTAAGCGCTACATTTCTTGCTGCTCCAGCACCCGCATTTTTTTGATGAACTACCCTTATCCTAGAATCTAATGTTGCCCACTTATCACAAATAAGCCCACTTTTATCTGGTGAGCCATCATCTACTAGTATAATTTCTAAATTAGAATATGTTTGTGAAACTATACTTTTTATGCATTTATCCAAATATTTTTCAACTTTATATACCGGTATAATTATACTAATCATTGTATTCATTCTGTTTGACTTCCTTTAATCTAACGAATGTTTTTCGAACTTTCTCTCAGAGATTACCTAAGCAACTTTCTTGCCTTTATTTTAATAGTGCAAACCAATTCTGAGTTTTCACAGTATTCTTCTTTTAATCAAATCCTCGAATATATTATTGTTCCACATTTAATTTTCTCTGATTTTAACACTTGTCCAGCTTTTCTAGCCGCATCTCGATATACATCTTCATTTTTGCCAATAATCCTAGCATTATATCTTCTAGACCTCCTGGCAATCGAACCGTTATTCTTATTAACACTTCACAATCATGATTTTCACTGCTTGTATACATGCTATACTTTTCTTAAACATATTTATTTTTCAACAAAATTTTTGCATATATCCTATATAAGATCGGATACATTATTGGTACCTCACATATTAAATGTGCTAATAATTGTTGTTTCCTACTTAACAGGTAAAACCATTCCTTTTTTTCACAGATTAATTTTCTTATTTCATTTTTTTCTGATTTATATTTATTTTTCTTTTCTAAAACAATACTGTTATATACATTAATACATGTTCTAATATAGGCTTTTTGTGTCGGTAAAAACATTTCTTCTTTTGCTAGTGTTAAAATAATTTTCTTTACTCTAATCGGATCAAAAATCCTATATTCATTTAACTTTTCTCTAGATGCCGATGTGCTTCTTACAATATAATGATACAAGCATCTATCTTCAAATATTGATACTTTTGCATTTAAAAACAAAAGATAGTTCATTAATAAATCTTCATTGATTTTAATATCTTCATTCATTACCGTCGAATGTAACAAGCTGTGGAACAAGTTTTTATGAAAGAGCTTGTTCCACAGGCCCGGTTCGACAAGCGAACCGTCCAACAGATCTTTTAGACCTGTTGTCCTGTCTTGTTGTACAAGACAGCCTGTGTTATGAAAATAATTCACTCTTCCATCTTCAAAAATCATTTGATATCCGCAGTGTGATATATCCGCATTATATTTCTTTGCATTATTTAACAGGATTTCGTACATATCTGATTCTATTTCATCATCGCCATCTACAAACCCTATCCATTCTCCCGTAGAACGCCTAACCCCTTTTAATCGGGCACTTGTAACACCACCATTTTCTTGATGTATTGGAATTACTCTATTGTCCTTATCTGCAATTTTTTGAATTATCTTCCAGCTTTCATCACTTGATCCATCATCAACTATTATTACCTCTATATTGGTATATGTTTGCTTTAACACACTTTCAGCAGTTCTTTTTATGTACTTTTCCAAATTATAAACTGGTATTATTATTGAAATCTTTTCATTCATATTATTACATTTCCTATAACGTCAATAACATATTCTCAACTTCTGCTACTGTTTTCTCCGTACTAAACATGTCTCCTCTTTTTTGCGCCTGTTTTCTGTAATGTCTCAACAATTCCGGCGACTTTACCAAACATCTTATTCCTTCATATAATGCTTCATCATTATTTTCTGTAACAATTCCATATTCATTATTTTCTCCCAGCATTTCTTTCATTCCAGAAACTTCAACAGTGCATACTGGTACTCCCAATATTAACGCTTCTGTCGTTGCTGTAGAAAATCCTTCTGCATAACTGGCACATACAAAAAGATCGCATCTACTAATATATTTATATGGATTTATTTGATATCCAAGGAATGTAACATTTTTTCCCAACCCATTAGCTTTTATATAATTTTGTAGGGTTTCTTTTTCAGGACCTTCTCCGAGTATATATGTATGTACCGAATAGTTTTCTGCTATCAATTGCTTTGTTATACGAAGGATTCTATCAAAGCCTTTACTTTTTAATAACTTTCCAACGCCTACAATATTCACAGTATTTTCTTGATCTATATCAATAGTAATACTCTCTTCTGAAAGCCCACGTATTTTTTTACTTTCATTTGTATTATACAAGACTTGATATGACGCATCTATATTCAATATTTTTCGAAAATCCATTTCCACTGTTTTTGAAACGCTAACAATTTTGTGAAAACGCTTATAACATTTCACTGCTTCCTTCTGATTTCTAAATGATGCTATTGCCCGTTTCGTTGTATGCTGTTCAATGTGAATCCACGAAACCAACTTTACTGACTCATCCGTACATCCACTGATAATTCTTGCACATGGTCCTTCAAGATATGAAACTTCTATATCATAATGATCCTTAACAATTAGCTTGTGTAATTGTTGCGGAGACAGTAATTTCATAATGTGAGAATTTCCAGGTATCATTTTCTTACACCATGTTTTGTAATGTATTTTATCTCCTAAAAATTGTCGATTCTCACCATGATCAAATAAAGTCATTACGGTTATATCGAATTTTGTATGATCCATATTATTAACAAGATTTACTAATACTTTTTCTGCCCCACCTTGTCCTAAATCATGAATTAAAAATAGTATTTTTTTCATATTATTCCTTAATAATTAATTATTCTTAAAATTGGCATATAGTATCTTTTTTCATTCCACTATATAATTTACATAGCCATATGTAGCATTTTCCTTTGAATGTATAGTAACTGGATTTCCTATAACTACCGAATGAGACGGCACATCTACATTCACATAGCTATTTGGTGCAATTAATACATCATTTCCAATGCTAATTTTTCCCACAACTGTTGCGTTAATTCCAATAAATACATTATTCCCTACCCTGGGTGATCCTGCATTTTCTCTATTAGTTCTTCCTATTGTACAGCCTTTATGAAGATTTACATTTTCTCCCAAAACCACATCATCTCCAACAGTAATATTATACGGATGACCTAAATAGAAACCTTTACCAATCTGAGCTTTCGTTGATATTTCTAATCCAAATTTCCTTGACAATTTCCATATTATCATTCTAGCTATAATTCCATGTGTTTTTTGATATCTCCTGTACCAATAAACATATTTTAAATTACGAAATAAGCTTAACTGTATAAATTTACTTATTCCTTTTTTGTACTTTTTACCTGTCATTCGGTAGTAATCATATTTAAAAATATTCTCTTCCAAAATTTCTCTCTTTCTTCGATTAACCTACTTCTTTCTTAATAAAAAACGTTAATATCCACCCCAGTGGGGTACACAAAACTGTGAGTAATTTTCTAGGTGAATCAACAATATATCTTTTATCTCTGGCAATCAAACTGCTAGAACAATAATGTATGCAGTCTCGAATCAGTCTTTTCTTACTTGTAGGATAAGTCATTGATACTTTCCTTAAAAAAGCAAATCCTTTTGGATTTTTTAAGTACTGCCGGAACATAGTGCTGCTCGAGCCATCCGTTTGATATTCAACATCACATAACACATCATTCATCACAAAAAGCTTATATTTTTGATCAATTAATGTGTATTTATACACCAATCCAACATACTTTTCGCCTTCAAACACTGGATACGGTGGAACACTGTTGATAACATCTGTACGATAAACTAATTTTTTATCTCCATCTCCACCAGATGCATAATAACCTCCAAGTGTGGTCTCTTTTAATCCATACGGGAAGTCTTTTCCTATGATTCTTCCGGTATTCATGTCTGCATCCAGTCCTATCAAACCGGCATAATTTTTATTTCTTACTTTCAACCAAGCAGTTTTTATTTTTTTCACAGCTCCTTTTGCCATTCTATCATCAGAATCGATACATACATTTAATTCTGTATGTATATTCTCATACGCAACATTATGAGCTGTATGCATTCCACCATTTTTTTTATAAATATATTGTATTTCAAATCCATTTTCTTTTTTCTGCCACTCTTTTACCAAACTTGCAGTTTCATCAGTAGAACCATCATCTACAATCAGCCAAATAAATTCTTTACATTCTTGATTACACAAGCTTTCATAAGTTCTCGGCAATGTACTTGCTCTATTATAAGCCGGTGTAAAAACTGTTAAAAATACCATTTCTCTTCCCCTGTTTTTTTAATGTAAAAACATTCTAATTGTTTTGCAGCTACACTAATATCATATCCTGCATTTGCGATTTCTCTAATATGATTCTCATGCGTTTTTTCTGATTTCTGCAGTATATAATTTGCCCAATTTTCTACACTATCACTCAATCTCTTTCGTATTACCAGTCCTTTCGTAACTATACATTCTTTTGAAACTCTATCAGATATAATACACTGCATTCCTGATGCTTGCGCCTCAATCATGGTTACCGGTAATCCCTCATACAATGATGGAAATACAAAAACATCCATTGCCTGCATTAATCTATTAACATCGGAACGAATTCCTGTAAAAACAACATTGTCTGCAATTCCCATACTTTCTGCCTTTTCTTTAGCGGTAATAAGTCCATCACCTCCACCGACCAGAAGTAACTTTGAATCTGGTGATTTTTTTAGAATTTCTTTAAATATCTCCAATAAAAATATATGATTTTTAGCCGGTGTAAAATTTCCAACATGACCGATAACTATTTTTCCCAATAATCCCAACTCTTCACGAACGCTTTTATTCACCGTTGTAGTATAAAGATACTTCTCTGTATCTATCGCATTTCTTATGATTTGATATTTCTTTCCAGAAAACATCCAATCTCCCGCCTGTTTTCCACATGCAAAAAGATCTGTCGCAAATCGAGGAATCTTTTTCATATAATATAATTTTATTGGATATTTTATATTCTTTACAGCACTACTAGAATGACTATGCGCAATTCGAACCGGAACTCCGCAATCTTTCGCACATTGCAACGCTACAGAACTCAGGCAGTCCTGATGTACATGTACAATCTTATATTCCGGATGAGTTCTAAAAAAGCGTCTCAATTCTGCTTTGTATCTTCTACTCCACGGCACAAGCCTTGATACGTGATAGATTCTTCCGCCTAAAGACTTTATTTCCTCGTCATAATCCGCTTCAAATTCTCTATGCACTAGGAAATCGAACTGTACTTTACTTCGATCTATATGACGATAATAATTCATAAGCATCGTCTCAAGACCTCCGCGCCCCATATATGTAACAACATGTAATACTCGAATCATTATTCTCCCTCTATCCCAAAAGATTATTAACACTATACAAATAGAATCCCAGATACCCCACTACCATTACAACATAAATCAATCTTGCTGATCGTTTGGTAAACATATGATCAATCTCCCATGGCAATAAGATATAACTATATAACGAGAAATAAATTGGAAGACGACCAATAAATATTCCACTTGTGAACATAGATACTATATAGAATCCAACAGATACGATTGACATATTCGTACACAGATTAATAACTTTATCATCTTCATTCCGTATAAATCTTAATCCTATTAAAGACAGTACCGATGGCACTGCATACACTAATACACGCAATGCATTCGTTCCATTATCATTCCAACTCTGCCAGTCAGACACAACATTTTTATATTGCGTCTCGGCTAACATAGAATCCAACACATTTGTAAACTGCCCAATACCAGCCACAATTGCAATAACCGCAACCATAAAAAGTAATGTCTTTTTATTCCATGCCTTTCCCTGTGCAATGAAGATAAATGGAATAACCAGTAAAGCGCTCTGATGCATCAATGAGGCAATCAGAATTAAAATAATTGCTTTTGCGTACTTCTTATCCAGTATAAATTTAATTCCTATGAACGTAATCGTAACCGCCAGAAACTGTCGGATACCATTGAACATCCATGAAATGTAATCCGTCGAAGCAATAAATAAGAAAAAGCTTACCAGATATCTGCTGGAATATTTACGATATACATATATCAGCACCCCTGCCTGAATTGCCGCTAATACTATAAAATATATATTAACGTGATTTCCCACAATACATTTGATGACCGCCGACACAAAATAGAAGCCTTTATCCTTCTTTACTGTTGCCATATAAGACGCCATACCGCCTAAACTTACCGGCATTTCGGAAAAGCCTTTTTCATATGCCCATGTATCGCCTATATTTCCTCTATATCCACACCATATAATCAACGGTAAGAATGTCACAACCGCCCACACCGGTCTCCACCGATATTCTTTTTTCCCACACACCGTCTCCTCTTGTTTCACCGATGTCAATACAGACAGCATCGCCATCACGGCAACCCATCCGATTATCAATATATAATTCTTGTCCATATTCTTCTCCAAATAATTGATTGATATTGCAGGGATTCTCTTACCTGCTTCATGCGTTTTTTAACACTTAATTCTACCATATATTCCTTAATATTCCAATACAGCACGATAAGCATAACTCACCATTTGTACCGATATCTCGTAATTTATAACGTTTTTTCTTATTTACCTCTCATATTCCATTTCTACCCCTACAAGTTTTATATCACCTTCTTTTCCATTCATAACACTTCACGTTTTCTCATGTATCTCCTTTTTCTATTCTTTTCGTCATTTTTGCCATATTGTTCCGTCTTTTTCTATTGCATTTGTGCATTTTATATGATATGTTGACTTTAACACATTTGGTGTTTACATGATGTAAGGGAGATAATTATCGTGTAACGCCCAACACACATTGGCATTACTGAAAGGAGGCCTATATGTTTAGAAAAAGTTATTGGAAAAAGAGATTTGCTCCTGTCCTGGCGGGCGCACTGGTAATTTCTTCATTACTGGTACCGCCTGGTCATGCATTCGCAGCCGATCCGGTTACTTCCGAAGAACAGACTGTAAGTCCTGAGACACCGGAAGTTAAGGAAGTTAAGGACGTAACGGATTCCACAGATGCAGCGACCACCGATGCGAACCTGACCATTCCCGATTCCGTTTCAGATTCTGTATCAGATTCTGTAGCCGGTACTTCTGCAACAGATGCTTCATCCGGTAAGGAAGCTGCTAAACAGGACGTGAAAAAGACGAAGGAAGTAAAGGCAGCTGACGATGCAGTTACCGATCCAATTCCGGACAAGACTCCTCACCTCGTATACGGTGACAAGAGTCTGGCTGACGAAGATGCTTTCGTCCTGCTGATCTTCGGCGACGGCTTTACTGCTTCCGAGCAGGATTCGTTCTATACCAATGCTCAGAATACCGCGGATTATCTGATGGATACATCTCCTTGGGATGAGTTCAAAGATACGATCAAGATCTACGCTCTCGGAGTTGTATCGAACGAATCGGGCGCAAAAGCAGACACAGCGATCAACCAGGAGCAGGCGAACGCAGACACACGCGACACCTACTTCGGATCTTCATTCTGGTCAGGCGGTATGCAGCGTCTTCTTACGATCAGTTCGGAAGGATCTAAGAAAGCAAAGCAGTTATCCGAGCAGTACCTTCCTGCTGCAGACTTTAATGTTGTGATCGTCAATGCTACTACATACGGCGGAAGCGGCGGAAGTGTATGTGTTGCTTCTCTTAATAATGAATCCCTTGAGATGATGCTTCACGAGCTTGGACACACCACTGCCAAACTTTCGGATGAATATTTCGCAGGTGCAAGCTATGCGGCCGAGATGCCGAATATGACAGCTGAGTCTGATCCGGCAAAGGTCCGCTGGTCACGCTTCATCGGTAAGAATGGCGTCGGCGTCTACGAATATGACAATGGCGGTAACGGATGGTACCGTCCACACCAGAATTGTAAGATGCGTTTCCTTGGCAAGCAGTATGCTTTCTGCGAAGTATGTAAAGAACAGATCCGCAAGACCTTCTGCCAGGATTCAAACGTAACGAAGTTATTCTTCCAGCCTTATGCAGACATGTTCTATGAGTCTGACACAGTCAAAGATATGCGTGAATACTTTATCCTCCGCAGAGGCAAGAATGAGATTACAGGCGACAAGCTCGGTGATGCTTTAACGCTTACTTACAAGGATGCGGATGGCAACGTAGTATCCGGTATTCCTGACAAAGCCGGAACTTATACCATCGAAGCTACATTTGCCGGAGACAGCACATATGAGAAATGCAGTCAGACAGCTGCCTACACGATCGAATTACCGGACCTCATCACTCTCGATGTTCCGTCCAAGGTATACGACGGCAAACCTGCTGACCTTAATTATACCGTTAATTATGACAAAGACTATACGGTAAAAGCGCATTATAAAGGAACTGTTCCTTACGCCGCTGAGATTACTTATGACTATGACAGCGACGAAGCACCGGTAACTCCTGGCCGTTACAGCGTAACCCTTACCGCTTATGACAAAGCCACAGGAGCTGCGATCAGCAGCAAGACCAAAGACTATGAGATCACCTTCAAGTCTACGACCCTTCAGAATAACGATACAGCCGATTATCCGGGTGCTATGCCTTATTATAACAATAAGACGATCGTATTCTCCGGAGAAGGTTACACAGCCGGTGAACAGTCTCAGTTTGAAGATGTTGCAAAAGACTTTGTGAAGTATTTCCGTTCTACAGAACCTTTCAAAGAGGCTAATACGTACTTTAACTATCACACGGTAGAGACCGTATCCAATGAATCCGGCATCGGTCAGAAAGCCAAAGATACTTACTACAAACTGACTTATGACAAGAATGGTAAGATTGTTCCGACAGACGAAAGTACCGCCGGTGCAATGTACATTGGTAATAATGTCATCACATCTTACTACAAAGCCAATATCGTTATTGTAAATGATAAGAATGTCAAGACAGGTACTATATTCAAGAACAAGCGTTTCACCATCTACACGACAGCAGATGAGGCCGGCATGCAGTTTGCGGCAAATGAACTGCGCAATTACTTCACTAACCACGAAGAAGGCTATACTCCTTCTACAGACGCCGAGAAAGATGCGGAAAGAACCGAATTCCTGAAAGCACTTTATTACACCTGGTATGGATCTGATTACGCTCCGGTATTAAGCCGTGCGTATGACGAGACATTTACGGAGAACGGATCTCCAATCGACCTTGCACCATATTTCCATACTTATGTATTGGGCAAAGAGGTAGAGGGCGTTGCTTATAAGATGACTTACTATGCAGATGATAACGGTGCTGTCGGAGAAGAACTTTCCGAAGTTCCTTCCAAGGCAGGTACTTATCATGCGAAAGCGGAGCTTGTCATGGACGATGTGTCCGCGTATGGCGAGCCTTGTAAGAAGGTTACTTTAGACGGTGAGACATATTCACTTCCTCTGGCACGCGGATGGACCACTTACACGATCCAGGCCAAAGATAACCCGGAGAACCCGAAGCCGGAGAATCCAGATCCAGAGAATCCAGACAAACCGGATCCTGGTACACCGGATGATCCGAAGAATCCTGGACAGAACCTGAAGCCGAATCAGAACCTGAATAATAACAAGAATACAACCAAGAATCCAAATAATAACAAATCAACCAACGGCAAAGCTTCTAACAAAGCTGCAGCCAGAACCGGCGATCAGTCACCGGTATGGATGTACACACTTCTTTCTCTGGCAGCACTTGCTGTGATCGCAGCTGTGATCTGTAAAAGAAGATTCCGTAGATAAGGTAGATAAAAAAGCTTAGATAAAAATCTCTAATAAAAGGAAACTCCTTTCTGGCATCTGCCAAAAAGGAGTTTCCTTTTTACCGTCTTTGATTATATTATACTCTCTCGATCCCCTGTATCGTCTTCTTCACAACCTTATCCTTATCGAATTCCCGCGCCATCTTATCTCTACCGCATACTCCCATTGCTTCGCGTTCTATACGGCTCATCCGGGCGATCTTACTCATCTTACGGTACAGATCATTCCAGTCCTCTGCTTCACACAGAAGCCCGCTCTTATCATCGTCTACGGCTTCCTTACAGCCCGGAATATTGCTGGTGATCACCGGTCGTCCGGTTGCCGCTGCTTCTAGAAGTACATTTGACATTCCTTCATGATAACTTGGGAGCACGACACAGTCGGCCATGGCATAATACGGTCTCGGATCTTCTTGGAATCCATGGAATACTGCGATCCCTGCATCCACCAGCTTATCAATCTTTTCTTTGTATTCATCTTCGAAGAATCCTACCAGATCCAGAACGAACGGTACTTCTTTTCGCTGTAGTTCTTTCGCTGCATAGAACAGTTCGTCCATTCCTTTTTCCTTCATGATCCTTCCAAGATATAGGAAATACACTTTGTCATTCTCCGGATATTTCTGATAAGAATAATACTTAAGATTTACTCCTGCCCCTTTAAGCAGACACATCTGTTCCCGACGGATGATCTGCTCCTGCAGGAACACCTTCGCATTTCCCTTATTTTCGAAATACACTGTCTTTGCCTTTTTTAAGGCTGTTTTATACATTCTTATAACGATTTCCCGAAGTCCCTTCTTCTGAAATGCTGTTCCAAGTCCCTGTACGTTGACACAATATGGGATCCGCATCTGTCGGCAGGCATATCCTGCATATACATTAGGCTTGATCGAATAGGTAACTACCATATCCGGGTGATGTTCTTTTAATAACCGGCGGTAGGTCAGATACAGCTTCATATCCGTCTTCGGGTTGATCCCACGGCGGTCCACATCCGTCTCGATCATCGTACATCCCATTGCTTTAAAATCATCCTCATGCCCTACAAATGGTGTACTGATGATCACGTCGTAATCTTCCATAAATTTCCCGATCAATTCTCTTCTGAACTGCCACAGCATATAAGAATGATTGGTGATGACCATAAGTTTCTTCTTTGCTCCGGTTCCGCCTTCTACGACTCCGTCACTTCGAAGCACGGAGAATACCGTTCCGATAAAGCAACGGATATCCATAAGCGGCCCCATCTTTTTTACATACTCGCCGTCCAGTCTGGCTTTGACAGGAATCTCAAGTTCATCTCTTCCGTTGATCTGTGCCCATCCGGTAAGTCCCGGTTTCACATCATTAGCCCCGTACTTATCACGTTCTGCGATCAGATCATCCTGATTCCAAAGTGCCGGTCTCGGTCCGATCACGGCCATATCTCCTCTGGCGATATTCCAAAGCTGCGGAAGTTCATCTAATGATGATTTTCGCAGGAAACGCCCTACTTTTGTTATGTACTGATCCGGATTCTCCAGAAGGTGTGTCGGCTTATCGTGCGGCGTATCTGTGCGCATGGAGCGGAATTTGTACAGGTTAAAATATTCCTTATGGATTCCTACTCTTTTCTGCGAAAAAAAGACAGGAGCTTTGATCCCGTCTTCTTTCTTGATCGCCACAATAATTGCCAGATAGACGGGTGATAATACCACCAGACCGATCCCTCCAAGAGCTCTTCCTATTATGTTCTTAACCTCCATATATTTCCTTTGTCTGAAAGACAAATGATCTTCTTTGAACATAGTTATGCCTCCTGTACTCTCTGGTTCTATTGTGTTGATTTATTTAATTGGGGATGATAGGTCGGAACGATACTTTCCACGATCAGACGTATATCATCGGTCTCATTCTGTGCTGCGCTCTCAAGGACTCTGAGTGCATGTGCGAGCTTGACTTCATCTACATCGATCGGATGTCCGATATGTATCAGCTTATTCGGTGTATCCGTCATACCTTCTTCGTCCATCAGAAGTTCTTCGTATAATTTTTCTCCCGGACGCAGTCCCGTGAATTCAATCTTGATATCCTGATCGACTTTATAGCCTGACAGCCGGATCATATTCCTTGCAAGATCAAGGATTTTTACCGGTTCTCCCATATCCAAGACGAAGATCTCTCCGCCTTTGGCATAGGCACCTGCCTGAAGTACCAGTGATACCGCTTCCGGAATCGTCATAAAGTAGCGGATGATCTCTGGATGTGTGACGGTTACCGGTCCTCCTTCTGCAATTTGTTTTTTAAATAACGGAATAACACTTCCGTTACTTCCAAGTACATTACCGAACCGCACTGCTACATATTCTGTGTTCGATTCTTTATTATAAGTCTGTATGATCATCTCACAGATTCTCTTGGAAGCTCCCATGATATTCGTTGGGTTGACAGCCTTATCTGTAGATATCTGTACAAATCTCTTAGCATTCCATTTATCTGCCATTCTGACCATATTATAAGTTCCGAGGACATTATTCTTGATAGCCTCGTTCGGGCTGCCCTCCATAAGCGGCACGTGCTTATGTGCTGCCGCATGATAGATGATCTCCGGACGGTACTGTTCGAAGATACTGTTGATACGATTCTCATCACGTACAGAACCGATCAGCACCACCAGGTCAAGCTTCGGCTGTTCCCTTAACAATTCCTGCTGGATATCATATGCATTGTTCTCATAGATATCGAAGATGATCAGCTGCTTCGGGCTGTGCTTTGCGATCTGTCTGCATAATTCACTTCCGATCGAACCTCCGCCGCCGGTTACCATAATTACTCTTCCTGATACATAATCCATGATCTCGTTCAGATTGACATAGACTTCATCTCTTCCCAGAAGGTCATCGATGTTCACCGGACGCAGCTTACTTGCCCTGACCTCACCGTTGACCAGCTGATATACTCCCGGCAGGATCATAAGTTCACAGTTTGTATCCTGACAGATCTCCACGATTGGTCTGATCTTTGCTGCATTTGCCGATGGTATCGTCAGGATGATCTGCTGGACATTGTATTTCTTGACGCTTTTCTTGATACTGTTCCGATTACCGACAACCTTGACTCCCTTAATATATCTTCCGATCTTATACGGATCATCGTCTATGATACAGACAACCTTCTGATCCAGATATTTACTGTTCTGGATCTCTGTGATCAGACTTCTTCCGGCCTCTCCTCCGCCGATGATCATGACTTTCTTTCTCTTTGACCATGGGAATGTACGGTTCTGTCTGCGCAGACGTATCAGTCGGTAAGATACTCTTGTTGCCCCGATCAGGATCATCAGATAAATTGTATCCAGTACATACCAGCTTCTTGGCATAACGCTCCATGTAAATAAGATGATGACAATCTTCGCTACGGACGCCGCAAGACAGGCTGCGATCAGACTGAATACTTCTTCAATCCCTGCGTACTCCCATAAACTACTGTAGATACGGAAAAGTGAAAATATAATTAATGTTATGACTATGGTGAATGGTCCGTATTTATAGATTACTTTTAAGAATTCTTTCGGAATCTGGCTGAAATCGAACTCAAAACGTGTCAGTAATGCCAGAATTGATGCTGCGATAATACATATGATATCAAGTACGATAAGACATATTCTTCTTATCAGTAATTGATAATTTATTTCCTTTTTTTTCATACCAATTTCCCTTTTGTTAATTATTCTCAATTAATAATTATAACATACTTTTTCGGCTCATAAAATGCCAATTACTACAACTTGCCTCTTCTCATCTAATTTTCTTCTAATTCTGAAATGTTACAACAATGTCTTTCCCGTCTGCCACATTTTTAAACATACTCTTGATTACTTTCTTTGCATTCTTGTCCTTCATTTTAATACTTGGTTTGAAAACTGATGGAAGAATAACACGATACTGTGATAGAATAAGGAAAACGATTAAACTAACTATTGCTGAGTGAGCAACAGCAAAAGTAAGCATGACTGGAAAGTACTTGTGATCTTAGGGATTAAGAGAGGATACAGATTATGGAAGATTCTTACGTATTACAACTGTTGAAACCAAAGTTTAAAGATTTTCATTTGTGTTTCTGCGGATTTGCAGAATGCAAGCCATTACATAGCTACGGGCCAGCCGCAAGACCCAATTATATTTTGCATTATGTAATGAAGGGCAAAGGTATCTATCAGGTCGGCGAAACGAAGTATCAGCTGAAAGAAGGACAGGCCTTTCTGATCGAGCCGGAAAGCCTTACCTTTTATCAGGCAGATAAAACGGATCCATGGTCTTATCTTTGGGTAGGATTTGGTGGTACGGAAGCACAGAGATTTGTCAGAGATCTTGGACTGAACAGTCGTCAGCTTACATGCGAATGTGAATATGGAGAAGAACTGAAAGAAATTGTATTTGAAATGCTTCATCATACATGTTCAACTGCAGAAAATCTTTACTATCTCCAGGGGAAGCTCTATCAGTTTTTCTCAGTACTGGCTCGCGGGATTGAAATTCAGCAATATGCGGATGATACAAAAGAAAGTATACATGTACAGGAAGCAATTGCCTATATAAAGAATCGCTATTCACAGAAAATCACAGTGGAAGATATAGCTGATTATCTGGCACTTAACCGAAGTTATTTATATACAATATTTAAGAACAGTCTTGGAATCTCGCCGAAGGATTTTTTGACGGAATTTCGAATTTCCAGAGGAAAGGAGCAGCTCACACTTACAGATCTCTCTGTGGAGGAAATCGCAGTTTCTTGTGGTTATCGCAATTCACTTGCTTTCGGCAAAGTATTTAAACAGAAAATGGGAATGACGCCGACCCAATATCGTAATGATAACAGAAAGGCTGCCCGAGAACGATTGATCAGTGCACAAAACGAACTGAAAGAATACAAGAAACATAAAAAAATTTATGTAGGAGAAGTCGAAAAAGAATAGACGAAATGTTGAAAAAGGCATCCGATACCTAACATTTAAGATATAATACTTAACAAAAAGGTATAACGGATGTCTTTTTTTGTACGCTATACTTGTATCAACAAACATAAGGAACACGTGCACAGGTTTCTTCACTCAAATAAAAAATAAACAAAGGAGTATTAGAGGAGGAGAATCATGGGAAATCAAAAAGAAACTCAGAAAAATCCGCAATATAAATATGCGTCTACAAGAGAAAAATTATGTTTTGGAATTGGGGCAATCGGTAAAGATGCGATTTGCAATTTAGTAGGAGCATTTTTAATGCTTTATTTTACAGATACATTGTATCTGGCACCGGCATTTGTCGGCGTACTGTTTTTTGTGGCAAGAATATGGGATGCGATCAATGACCCGATGATGGGTATGATTGTTGACAATACACATACACGTTTTGGTAAATTCAGAATCTGGCTTGTAATCGGAACATTGGTAAATTCAGTTGTATTTGTTTTGTTATTCCACAGTTTTAATCTGTCAGGAACAGCATTGTACGTATATGTATCCGTTATGTATATCTTATATGGAATGACTTATACGATCATGGATGTCCCTTACTGGTCATGGCTTCCGAACTTGACAAATGACCCGCACGAACGTGAGAAAGTATCCGTAATTCCAAGATTTTTCGCAAGTCTTGCAGGATTTTCAGTAGCAACATTTGGGCTTTATATTATCAACTACCTGAACAAAGTTGCAGGCGAGAGCAATCTCTACGCAGAAAAAGGATATACACTTTTCGCAATCATTATCGCAGTTATTTTCATCGTTACAATCGGCATTACTGTATTTAATGTAAAAGAGGAATCAACATTAGGTACATCAGCAGAAAAGACAAGTCTGAAACAGGCATTTCAGGTAATTGTAAAAAATGATCAGCTGCTTGCATTTATCGGATTACTTTTGACATTTAACCTTTGTACACAGATTGCAAAAAGCTTTGCTGTATATTATTTCAAATGTGTATGCCATGATGAATATCTGTATTCTATTTTTGGATTTGCGATCATTGCTGAGATGGCTGGACTTTTATGCTTCCCGAAAATTGCAGAAAAAATTAGCCGTGAAAAAGTATACGCATTTGCATGCGGACTTCCGATTGTTGGATTTGTACTGCTCGGTGCAGCAGGATATGTAGCACCACAGAGCAAAGTGTTAGTTATTGTATGTTGTGCGCTTCTTTTCTTTGGATCAGGTCTTTCACTTGGAGTAACAACATGCTGTATGGCAGATGTTATCGACTATGGAGAAGTGAAATTTGGTGTACGAAATGAAAGTGTAACATGCTCTGCACAGACATTCCTTATGAAGGCAGCTACGGCAGCAGCAGGTGGATTAACAGGAATTGGTCTTCAGATTGTAGGATACAACGCAAAAGCGGTAACGCAGAGCGCAGCAACCGTAATGGGTATTCGCGTGTTAATGATTGTAATTCCAATCATTCTTGCATTTGCTAGCTTTGGTATTTACAAAAAATACTACACTTTAAAAGGTGAGAAGATGGAAGAAATCACAAGAAAAGTAAATGAAATGCATGCGAAAAAGCAGACAGCTTAAGAGCCAACAATTAAATTGTAAAAGGGGTATTATATGAGACAGATTATTTTTCACGAGGAAACGAAAACTTTCCATTTATACAATGAAAAAATCAGTTATATCTTATGTGTATTAGAAAATGGACATCTGGGACAATTATATTTTGGAAAACGACTTCATGATAAAGCAGATTTTTCTTATCTGGTTGAAAAATGTGAACGCCCAATGACATCATATATATATGAATGGGATCGTACTTTTTCATTGGAACATATCCGACAGGAATATCCTGTTTACGGTACGACAGACTACAGACATCCGGCAATTGAATTGTTGCAGGAAAATGGCAGCAGGATCAGTGAGTTCCAATATGACAGTTATGAGATTATTGCCGGAAAACCGAAACTCTCCGGATTGCCGGCAACTTACACAGAGTCCGAGGAGGAAGCGCAGACATTGCGCATCTTTCTGAAAGACGCTTTGACTGGTGCAAAACTGGCGCTTTTATATACGATTTTTGATGAATATAGTGCAATTGCAAGAAGTGCTTATATTGAAAATGCAGGTGAGAAAAATCTGCATGTATTAAATATGATGAGCTTAAGCCTGGATCTTCCGGATAAGGATTATGAATGGATGCAGTTGTCCGGTGCGTGGTCCAGAGAGCGCTATATAAAGAATCGAACATTGGAGCAAGGCATAACAGCTATCGACAGCATGCGCGGAAATTCTTCTCACGAACATAATCCGTTCCTTGCTTTAAAACGTCACAACACAGATGAAAATGCAGGAGAAGCAATTGGAATAAGCCTTGTATATAGTGGAAATTTCCGTATGCAGGCAGAGGTAGATACACATGATGTGACACGAATTACAGCCGGGATCAATCCGGAAGGATTCGATTGGAAATTAGAACCGGGAGAAAGCTTTCAGACACCGGAAGCAGTTCTGGTTTACAGTGAAAATGGATTAAATGGCATGAGTCAGACATTCCAGAAGCTGTATGCAAAGAGACTCGCAAGAGGGTACTGGCGTGATAAGGCAAGACCGATTTTAAATAACAACTGGGAAGCAACTTATTTTGACTTTACAGAAGATCGCCTTGTAGAGATTGCAAGGAAAGCAAAAGAATGTGGAGTAGAACTGTTTGTCTTAGATGACGGATGGTTTGGCGCAAGAAGAAATGACAGAGCTGGTCTTGGTGATTGGGTGGCAAATGAAGAGCTTCTGCCAAATGGCATCAAAGGCCTGTCAGAAAGAATTGAAGCACTAGGATTAAAATTCGGTCTTTGGTTTGAGCCGGAGATGGTAAATAAAGACTCTGATCTTTATCGGGCACATCCAGACTGGATCTTACAGACACCGGGAAGAAATACATCACACGGCAGATACCAGTATGTACTCGATTTTGCAAGAAAAGAAGTAGTAGATCATATTTACGGAATGATGGCAAAGTTATTATCGGAGTCGAAAATCTCATATATTAAATGGGATATGAACCGAAGCATTACAGAATGCTACAGCAGCAAATTTTCTTCAGACAGACAGGGAGAAGTGTTCCATCGTTATATTTTAGGTGTATATGATCTGTATGAACGTTTGACAAATGAGTTTCCAGAAGTATTATTCGAATCCTGCGCCAGCGGTGGCGGAAGATTTGACCCGGGAATGCTGTATTATGCACCACAGGGATGGACAAGCGATGATTCGGATGCAATTGAGCGTCTGAAGATTCAGTACGGAACTTCTATGTGTTATCCGCTCAGCAGTATGGGAAGCCATGTGTCTGTTGTCCCGAATCACCAGGTATTTCGCAATACCCCATTACATACAAGAGCGAATGTAGCATACTTTGGAACTTTTGGATACGAACTGGATCTCAACAAATTAACAGAAGAAGAGATCAAAGAAGTAAAAGAACAGATCACATTTATGAAAGAATACCGAGAAGTGTTACAGTTTGGAACATTTTATCGTCTGAAAAGTCCATTCGAAGGAAATGAGACGGTATGGATGGTGACAAATGAAGACCGCACGCTTGCGATCGTAGGCTACTATCGTGTTTTAAATGGAGTGAATCAGCCGTATAGCCGTGTCAGATTACAGGGATTGAACCCGGATATGATTTATGAAAATGTATGGAATCATACAGAAAATTACGGAGACGAATTGATGAATTATGGATTGATCACATCCGATGTGACAGCTGGTGAAGTGCCAGGGAATGTGACTCCTTGTACCGATTTTGAATCTAGAATATATATGCTGAAAGGCAAAAAAGTTCAGGAGGGAAGATAGAGCATGACGAAGACAAAACGAACCGGCGGAATGGTACTGGGAATATTGTTTATTGGATTATGTGTATCTTTCTTACGACTTTCACAATTTGGCGTGGATCCATTCAGTGCAATGAATCTTGGAATCAGCGGATTTATCGGATGGAGCTTTGGAACGTGGCAGTTGCTTGTCAATGCGATCATCCTTGTAGTTGTATTTTTTCAGGCAAGATCCTGCATTGGTGCGGGGACCATTATCAATATGGTATTTGTCGGATACATTGCAGACTTTATTTGTTATGTAGCGAATGATGTAGTGCAGATTCAGATGAATCTGCCACTGCGTATCCTTGCACTGCTGCTTGCTCAGCTGATGGCATCTATGGGAGTGGCATTATATATGGTCGCAGATATGGGAATCGCTCCATATGACAGTGTCGCAATTATAATCGAGAAACTGACACATCAGAAGATTCCATTCCATAAAGCAAGGATTCTTTCAGATGTTGTTGTCGTGATTATCGGAATCATATTTGCCACTGCATCTGGGGCGGGTATCTGGTCGGTAGTAGGGATTGGGACAATTATAAATGCCTGCTTCAACGGCCCATTAATTCAATTTTTTAAAACAAAACTGGAGAGATTTTACTTGTAAAATCTACGGATTACAATTCTCCAATTCTTGCAAGGCTCATATCCTGAACGGATACGGGCCTTTCTTTTTCACCAGTAGCTTCATCCAAACCTTCACATTGAATAATGAACCCTTCTCTTTGGTAAAAAAAAATTGGATATACAGCGATAGCTCCTTATATTTTCGGAAATCGGAAAATAAAACTCGTTCCGATACCTTCGATACTTTCGACGTGAATGGTTCCATTGTGGAGATTTACAATCCAACGAACCATAGAAAGGCCGAGTCCGGTACCGCCATTTTCTCTGGAACGGCTTTTGTCTATGCGATAGAAACGCTCCCAGATTCTGTCCAGGTGTTCCTCACTTATTCCAATACCATCATCTTTCACTTCACCGACAATCTGGTCATTTTCGACCTTCAGGATAACATGGATATGTCCATTTATTTTTCCGTAATTGATGGCGTTGGTTATTAAATTTATCATCATACGCAAAATCAATGTCTGGTCGCCGTTCATAAATAAGTCGTCCTGCTTTTGCAGGGTAATCTCAATATTTTTTTCCTGTGCTTTTGTCTGCAGTTCTTCTATTACAAGTTCGCTTAATAATCCAAAATCCAGTTTTTCCATCAGATGCTGCTCATCCTGTTCGTTTCTGGCGATCATTAACATTTCGTTTGTCAGCTTTGACATTCGTTTTGCCTGCTTTAAGATGACTGCAATCTCTTCCTTATCTTCCGCAGATAAGTTTTCATTTTCCAATAAGTACTCACACTGGGAAATGATAACAGCAACGGGAGTCCGCAGTTCATGGGATACGTCTGATGTGAATTGACGTTCCTTCTCAAACGAAAATTCCAAGCGCTCGAACATTTCGTTAAATTTCTCCGACAATTCGTATAATTCATCTTTTGCTTTTGGCAGAGACAATCGTTTGGAAAGATCTTTTCCATTGCTGATGTTTTCAACTTCATCGCAGATAAGATCCACCTGTCTCAATGCCCGCTTGATCATAAAATATCCGATGGCTCCGATCAGAATAATGAGTAATGGGAATACAATCAACAGCATTTTCTCGGATGTCTGCATGAAAAGTTCTATAGAATGTACGGAGGTAATTCCTCGTACCCACATTTCCTCATCATCACCATAAGTGTAAACGCTGTCATATATCATCCATTTTCGATTTGATCCGGTTATCATTCGCGGTGTATTCGACTTGAGGATAGTTTCTTCTGGAAATTGGGTTGGAATCGTTCCATAAAGTAAGCGTCCGTTTTTGTCATAAATACAAAACATAATACCGTCATCGTAAAATTCGGTATCGCCGTCAAGATAAAAGGAATCATCCTGAAAATTAATATTTGAAGAGAAACCAGTCACTGCGGCACTGATTTCTTCTTCTGTCGCAGAAATTCCAACCTTATCCACAAAAAGAAGGACGAGAACTAAAATAGCCCCAAGAACTACGGCAATGATTCCTGTGTACCATAGCGTAATTTTTTTCTTGATCGTCAGCTGTTTCATTCGTTTTCCCTCATTACATATCCGATACCGCGAACAGTGTGGATGAGTTTTTGTTCATATTGTGCATCGATTTTTTTTCGCAAATAACGAATGTATACGTCGATCACATTGGAACCACCTTCAAAATCAAAGTCCCACGCATTCTGTTCAATCTGCTGTCTTGTCATTACGATATTTTTGTTGCGCATAAGACATTCCAGAACCATAAATTCTTTTGCAGAAAGATCAATTTCATTTCCGGCTCTTGTAACCTTTCTTGTGTCACGATCCAGAATAAGATCTGCTATTTTTAGTTGATTGGATGTAAATTGTGGCTTTCTACGCATCATGACACGGATTCTTGCAAGCAGTTCTTCAAATGCAAATGGTTTGATCAGGTAATCATCGGCACCAAGATCCAGTCCTTTGACGCGGTCTTTAATGCTGTCTTTTGCTGTCAGTAACAGAACCGGTGTATCATCTTCTCGTTGCCTTAATTCTCTTAAGATTTCATATCCATCCTTTCCCGGCAACATGATATCAAGAATAATACCATCGTAGGAAGTCATATCGATATAATCCATCGCTTCCAGACCATCTCCACAGGCATCTACACTGTAATGTTCCTTGACAAGCCTTTTTTTGACAATGTTTCTTAAATCATTCTCGTCTTCTACAATCAGTAATCTCATAATGTAATTATTATAATACCAATCATTTTCGTGTGCTAGAGTCCTTTTTTTCATTTTTTGAAATTACTATTTGTTTTAATCTTTTTTTAATCTTCCCCCTATATGATACATATAACAGCAAAAACAAAACATCCAAGAGCCGAAAGGAGAACATGTTATGAAAAAAATATTAGTAGTTTTATTATCTCTCACATTAATATTTGCTTTTACAGGATGCACTTCATCCAATAATGGAGCAGCAGAAGATGTAGAAATTAAGACACAGGAAGTTGTAACATCAAATACAGATGACGATGATGATAACATCAGTAACACAGAAAACGCAGTAGAGAATGTGAACGAAAAGGATTATGATTTCTCTTCTTATGAAAACGATGTCCGTAATATAACAAAAAGTGTAAACAATGCAAAAAGATCTACAAATGCATCTGAGAATCACGAACAATTCTACGCTTTGAAAAAACAGGCAGACGCAGTTGATGACGAACTGGATAAACTTGATGATGAATTTGAGTATGCTTACCAGATGAAAGAGATTAGCTTCGAGATATACAAAGCGAGGGAACGCGCGATTGAAAAACTGGAAGATGAACTGGAATTAGCAGAAGAAGCGCTGGAAAACAAATACGGCATTGATGATTAATTCCATCTGGGCTACAAGAATGTATTCTCTGCTTCCGGGTATTGTGGAAAACAGTTTTCGTTAAAGCAACAAAAAATCAATAGTTTTTGGATTATAGTCCTAAAACTATTGATTTTTTTGCTTTTATGGGAACAAAAGTTAACTTACTAACTGTTTCTGCGTGAATCAATATTTTTTCTGAATCCGTTGCTATTTGTAGAGAATCACTCTTGTCTCGTATGGCTGCAAAGCTCCTGCTACATGGTTTTTGTAGTTTGTGATCAACTCTTCGCCTTCGTTTTCTTCGAACAGTTCGCATGGGACTTCCTTATTTGTAAAGTTGCATGCTACCACCAGTTTCTCGTTTCCAAGCGTTCTCTCATATGCATAGATATCATCATTATCTTCCAGCAGTCCGTGGAATACTCCTTCCACGATCACTTCATACTGGTGACGCAGCCGGATCAGTTTCTGATAGTAGTAGAATACACTATCCTTGTCTTCCAGTGCTGCTTTTGCATTAATCTGTGTATAATTTTTGTTTACACTGATCCAGGGGGTTCCCGTAGTAAATCCTGCATTTGCGCTGTCATCCCACTGCATTGGTGTTCTGGCATTGTCACGGCTGATCATCTTCAGGCAGTTCAACATTTCTTCTTCTGTCATCAGCCCGCTTTCTGTATACTCTTTGTATGCATTGATCGCTTCGATGTCTCTGTAATCACTGATCGATTTGAAATATGCATTTGTCATACCTATTTCTTCTCCCTGATAAATATATGGAGATCCTTTTAACATATGCAGACAAGTTGCGATCATCTTTGCAGATATTTCCCGGTACATCGGACTGTCATCACCAAATCGGGATACCGCGCGGGGCTGATCGTGATTATCCCAATACAGACTGTTCCATGCTTTTCCTTCCAGTTCAGTCTGCCATTTGTTCATGACAGCACGCACTTTTTTCATCTCCGGTTTTCTGGTTGTCCATTTACCATATTTGCCGTCTGTGGTTCCCATATGTTCAAACTGAAACACCATGTTCAGTTCGCTTCCATCCAGATTCGCATATTTCTTTGCTTCTTCCGTTGTAACACCCGGCGTTTCACCAACAGTGATCAGATCAAATCTGGAAAGTACACGTTTGTTCATTTCCTGCAGATATTCATGTACATGGGGACCGTTACATACATATGGAGACATATCACCATGCAGACCATCCTTGATTTCTCCGTCCGGATATGCAGGGTCTTTGGAAATCATACTGATAACATCCATGCGGAATCCGTCTACTCCCTTTTCACACCACCAGGTCATCATGCGAAATACTTCGTCACGTACTGCCGGGTTCTCCCAGTTAAGATCCGGCTGCTTTTTGGAGAAACAATGCAGATAGTACATGCCGGTTGTCTCATCAAACTGCCATGCGGAACCACCAAAACATGCTCCCCAGTTTGTCGGCTCTTTGCCGTCTTTCGGATCTTTCCAGATATAATAATCGCGGTATGGATTATCTTTCGATTTTTTACTTTCCAGAAACCATCTGTGCTCATCGGAGCTGTGATTTACTACCAGATCCATCACCAGTTTGATACCGCGTTTATGCATCTCTGTGATCATCCGGTCAAAATCTTCCATTGTTCCGAAATCAGTCATGATATCCTGATAATCAGAAATATCATATCCATTATCATCGTTCGGTGATTTATAAATCGGGGACAGCCAGATCACATCCACACCCAGTTCCTTCAGATAATCCAGATGTTCCGTAATACCGTTCAGATCACCGATACCGTCTCCGTTACTATCCGCAAAACTTCTTGGATAGATCTGATAAATCACACTGCTTTTCCACCATGCTTTACTCATCTTAGCTCCTTCCTCTCTTATGTGCTCAATTTTCTTGTTGCCTTATCATTTCTGCTAATATCGACAGCAGCTTATCAACCTGGATCGGCTTTGCGATATGTCCATTCATTCCGGCTGCAATAGCAGCCCGCTTATCTTCTTCGAATGCATTTGCTGTCATTGCAATGATCGGTATGCATGCTTTCTCCTGATCTGACAGGTTCCTGATCGTCTGTGTAGCTTTGTAACCGTCCATTTTTGGCATCTGGATATCCATGAGGATGATATCATAGGTTCCCGCCGGCATTTCCGTTATCCTGCTTATACACTGAAGACCATCCTCCACACGTTCGACCTTAAGGCCGGCACGCTCAAGTATTACCGCTGCAATCTCTGCATTCAGATCATTGTCCTCTGCCAAAAGAATACTCCTGTCTTTAAGGATTTCTCTGCTTATCCCAGACTCTTCAAGATGCTTTTTCACATAATAGCTTTCATCTGCTATTTTGTGTTTCAGTGTTACAGTAAAGGTACTGCCTTTTCCAAGCTCACTCTCTACCTCTATTGTTCCACCGAGCAGATCTACATATTTCTTTACGATCGACATTCCCAATCCGGTTCCCGCGATTTTGCTCTTTGTGGTATTCTGCTCACGCGTGAACGCTTCGAAAATCTCTGTCAGGAAATCTTCACTCATGCCTATTCCGGTATCGCTTACTCTGTTTCTCACTATTATATACCCAGGCTCGTTGCATGGCAATTCCTCTACACTCATTATAACAGAACCACCAGGTGGCGTATATTTTATGGCATTGCCCAGAATATTGACAAATATTTCTTTTACTTTGGTCGTATCTGTCAATATATGCTCATGTTCTACATTTATCGTGTAATGAAGTGCAAGATTCTTTTTCTTTGCTTCATCTTCAAATATTTCAAACAAAGACTGCCGGATAGCTCCAATCCGGCCATAATTCTCATTGATCTCCATCTTTCCGCTCTCAATCTTGGCCATATCAAGTACATTATTTATAATTGACAGAAGAAGATTGCCGGACTGCTTCAGCTTTTCCAAGTGTTCTGAAGTTTCAGGCATATCCTTTCCTTTTAGTTCATCCTCCATAAGCTGTGCATAACCCAGAATCACATTCATAGGAGTACGGATGTCATGTGACATATTGTTAAGAAAACGGGTCTTTGCAAGACTGGCATCCTCCGCTTTTTTCAGAGCGATTTCCAGTTTGTCATTCAGTTTTTGTGTATCATTTGCCGCAAGCTTTGCGGCAGCTTCTGCCTTCCTTGCCTTCCGTAAAAATACGAGGATCATAGCAATGATGCTTAGTCCAAAAAATCCTGCCGTGGCAAAAAAAGCAAGCATGTTGTCTTTTACAAAATCATAAAAAGTCACCTTATCTGCCGTACTGTCATAGATAGCAAGTGTACTTGTAAGCATATCAGAAGGCATCGTCTTCAAAGTTTTATTCAGTATCGACAAAAGGGTTCCCTCTCCACCTCTTACTGCAAAGCATGCTTCCATTGTTTTTGTAAGTGGAATACTCTTAAAATCTCGATTGTTATCATATTTCAGTGCCTGACTGGTTCCCATAAGAAAACAGTCTGCTTTTTGATGAGAAACCATATCTGTCGCATCAGCAAGCGAATCGCAATCTATCAGCTTCCAGTGGGGATAACTGAACGCAATATGCTGTTTTAAAGCTTCGTGTTCCTTTACCACAGCTACCGAATACGCCTCGTTCTCATTGAAATATTTTTCATCCGTTACCGCCATCAGGCTGTAGGTCCAGGCTGTGTTTGTAAGTGTATAACCTTTTTTTTCTGCAAGATCGGGATTTCTGCCGACATAAAAAATCATGTCAATTTCATGATCCTGCAGTGCCCGAAGCATTTCGTTGTAATCATCATATTCCTGTATACCAAATTTCAGTCTCTGATTACCCAGACAGTCTTTTGCATACGAGATATATTCTGCCAGCATACCGTTAAGTTTTCCTGTCTCTTCATCCATGGAAAAGATTGCCGGATCATTGTTCAAAAAACCGATCCGAATACTGCCATGTTCTTCCAGCCATGATTTTTCTTCACCTGTAAGACTCTGATTATAATCAAGCGTAAAATACTTCTTATACAGATCTGTCTTAAAAAACGGACTATCCTGTTCCAGCTGACGCATTGCCCGGTCCAGCTCCATCTTGATATCGCTACGCTCTTTATTTATCGCGAAATATATGCCTGATTTGCCAATCGTAGTAACGGATGATATTCCCTGTTCAGACCAAAGGGACTCCTCCAGAGATACAAAACAGTCGATCTCATGATTCGCTAATTTTTTTTCGACATCATCATCATTATTCACATTTACATGTTCTGTATGTATGCCATTCTTATTTTCCCATTCTGTCAGCATGATTTCAGGTTCTGTATCCATGAGTACACCTACACGTTTCCCATCCATAAACTTGAAATCAGACGTCCCAATGTCCAGATTCGATAAATCAGCATAAAGGATATACTTTTCCTCAGCCATCGGTTCCTCCGGGAAAAGCATCTTTTGTGCACGTTCATCGGTGTAAGAGATATCCCCCATGATATCAATCTCACCGTTTTCAAGCTTATCAAAGCAATTGGACCAGTCACATTTCACATACTCAAATTTCCATCCTGTATACCCTGCCAGAGCCTGCATGAGCTCGTATCCATATCCTTGTCTTACACCGTTTTTATCAACATAATTAAAAGTATCCTCAAATGAGCCGACACGAATGATCTGTGGCTGTTTTTCATCATTATTCGTTTCAGCAGCCTGGCAGTATACTGATAACCTCATCCACATTCCCAGGATTACAAATATACATGCAAATAGTACAGCTGATTTTTTTCTACTTTTATTCATTCTTCTTTCCTGATTCTTTTGTATTTTTCCTGGCAGACTGACCTATTCCACCAATTTGCAAATTACTTTTACCAGTAATCTCACATCAACAGGCTTGGAGATATGTTCATTCATTCCTGCTTCTTTCGCTCTCAGTCTGTCCTCCGTGAACGCATTTGCTGTCATTGCAATAATTGGTATTGCCTTAGCATCCTCTCTGTCCAGAGACCGGATCATCTTCGTTGCTTCATAACCATTCATGACCGGCATCATAATGTCCATAAGAATGACGTCAAATTCACCAGGTTCACTATTTCTGAACAGCTCAACAGCCTCCTGACCATTCCAGGCTTTTGTCACATCGGCACCTTCATTCTGAAGCATAAATTCTGCGATTTCCATATTCAGCTCATTGTCCTCTGCCAGAAGAATATGCAGTCCCTTTATAGATTTTTCGGATACATCTTTCTGTTCTTCCCGTTTATCCGCATACAGATTTATTTTGAATGGAACCCGGATCACAAATGTCGTCCCGACACCTTCTTCACTTTTAAAGGTAATTGTTCCACCCATTTTTTCGACCAGATTCTTTGCAATCGGCATTCCCAGACCTGTTCCTGCAAATTTTGTGCGGCTTCCGGTGTGTTCCTGTGCAAATGGTTCAAACACACATTTCTGGAACTCCGCAGTCATTCCGATTCCTGTATCCCTGCAGACAAATTCCATTGTCGTCATTTCCGGCTGTTCGGATGGGATTTCCATGCAGCTGATATAAATCTGTCCGTTTTCTCTGTTATATTTCACTGCATTCGACAGAATATTCATCATCACACGTTTCACATACCCCGGGCTTCCAATAAAATCCCGATGTGTGATTTCTTTTTTCTCCCACATGATCCGGATATTCTGTTCTGCAGCCATCTGCTCGATCACAATAAATACTTCCCTGGAAATACTGCTCAGATTAAATGGAATCTCTTCCAGAACGATTTCACCTGATTCAAGCTTACTCATATCCAGAACATCATTTACCAGTTCCAGCAACAGATTGGATGCCTCTTTCACCTTTGTCCTGTATTCCATCTGTTTCTCCACATTATCGGCATAATAGTCTGCCATATTGACCAGGCCGCAGATTCCATTGATCGGCGTCCGGATATCATGGCTCATCCGCTGGAGAAACTCTGTTTTGGCCTCATTGGCGGCTTCAGCCTTTTTTGCAGCAACCAGAAGTTCTGCTTTATATTTTTCGTCTTTTTCCTGTTCCATTTTCTGATGCGTCAGATTCGTTCTGTATGCCCAGAACCAAAATATACTGAATATCAGGAAATAAAGAAATATAACACTTGCTACACTTAATGGAAGGTTATGGAACACTTCCGTATCCGGAAGATATGCATAGATATAATAATCCCGCTGCTTCAGCATGATTCCGTAACATCCGGTTCCTTCATTCTTCAAATGAAAAATGTGCTGACTGTCTGTATGCTTTTTCATTGCCTGAACAACTTCGTTGTCGGTTGTACTCTGCCCCAGCAGTTTTTCATCATTACTGGCTACAACTACTCCATTATCTGCAACAATAATCGTTCCATCTTTCTGCGTACTATAGCCATTTAAAAGACTTTGTATCGTCAAAGTATAATTTCTCGTAAATTCAGAAGATGTATAATAGTAGATTGCAACGATACCCGGCGCATCTTTTCTGGCACAGGCTGCAATGTCAATATGTGATCCGTCTTTCCTGGTAAACCGTTCCGAATAGCTTCTTTCTTCATATCCGGCAAAATCCATGATAATTTCTTTTTGCAGATACTCCGTAATCTCATTAGCCAGAGACTCGTCCGTGCTGTATTCACAGTCCGTCTTTCCTTCTGCATCCAGTACAATGATACCATCCACCCAGAGAGTCTGCAGGTTTTCTTTCAGAAAGTCCTCGCTTAGCTGACCACCGTTTTCTGTTTCTATTTTAATATTTGTACTCATCTGTCTGGCACTTTCAATGGCACGGAGAAGACTTTTAGATTCCGAGGATTCATTATAATGGGTGTAGGTGGAACATTGCACTTTCACATAGTTTACAATCTCCACCATTCTTTTCTCTGCTTCCGATTTTTCTACGTGAAAGAAATAAAACAGGGAGACTACAGCCACACAGATTCCAATCAGACCGCCGAGCAGCTGGATTCGTTTTTCTTTTTTCTTTCTCTTAATATCCAAGATCATCCACCTC
>ERZ832973.448-NODE-448-length-50163-cov-20.344835_pt1 | contig 50163 bp, 50 predicted proteins | sample MGYA00519950_ERZ832973 | MGnify/ENA primary metagenome ERZ832973 (study PRJEB31850, sample SAMEA3708734) | human gut metagenome | biome: human gut; feature: human-associated habitat; material: faeces | place: China | collected 2014 ... | reverse complement strand
GCATATGCTGACGGATCTTCCGACCTGGGAAAAGTTAAAAAAGCTTGGCATGGAGGACTGGATCCGGGAGAAAAAGGCGTCCGGACAGATCCACAACATCGGATTTTCTTATCACGGCAGATCGGATATGTTCATGCAGCTGATCGACGCCTATGACTGGGATTTCTGCCAGATCCAGTATAATTATATGGACGAACATTCGCAGGCGGGCGTGGAGGGGCTGCGCTACGCGCACGCGAGGGGGATTATTATGGAGCCGCTGCGCGGCGGCAGACTGGTCAATCTGCTGCCGGAGTCGGCGAAGGAGCTGTTCGCACAGGATGAGGAGCACCGCACCCCGGCAGAACTGGCACTCAAGTGGCTGTACGACCAGCCGGAGGTGACCTGCGTGCTTTCCGGCATGAATTCCATGGAGATGGTCGAACAGAATGTGCGCACAGCTTCGGAATACGGCGTCGGGTGCATGACGGAGTCAGATCGCGCGCTGGTGGAAGCGGTGCGGCAGGAGATCACAAAGCACGTCAAGGTGGGATGCACCGGCTGCGGTTACTGTATGCCGTGCCCACGCGGGGTGGATATCCCCGGGACATTCCGCTGCTACAATGCGATGTACTCCGAAGGAAAAAAGTCCGGCCGCAGGGATTATCTGCAGTGTACGGCATTCCGCAAGAATCCGGCGAGCGCCTCGCAGTGTGTGGGCTGTGGTAAATGCGAGCAGCACTGTCCGCAGCATATTGAGATCCGAGAGGAGTTAAAAGCGGCGGCGGGAGAACTCGAGACGGTGAAGTACAAGTTCATGAAGACGGCAATCGGCGTGCTGAAGCTCTGGTAGAAACACATAACAGGAAGAAAGCGGGTTTAGAATACGATGGAACAAATGGAAGCATTAAAACAGTCGATCCGGGAAAAAGGGAAGATGGTTGTTGCATTTTCCGGCGGTGTGGATTCGACATTCTTATTAAAAGTGGCACATGACGTGCTGGGAGATGGGGCGGTCGCAGTGACGGCTCGCTCCTGTTCCTTTCCGGAGAGAGAATTAAGAGAGGCAAAAGCATTCTGTGAGAAGGAGCACATAAAACATATCGTGGTGGAGTCGGAGGAATTGCAGATTGAGGGATTTTCCCATAATCCGACCAACCGCTGCTACCTCTGCAAGAAGGAGCTTTTCACAAAGATCTGGGATATTGCAAAGGAGTACGACATCCCCTACGTGGCGGAGGCGTCCAATCTGGACGACAACGGCGATTACCGCCCGGGACTGATGGCGGTTGCCGAGCTTTCCGTGCTTAGTCCGCTGCGCGAGGCGGGGATGAACAAGAGCATGATCCGCGAACTCTCCCACGGGCTGGGGCTTCCGACATGGAATAAGCAGTCGTTTGCATGCCTTTCTTCCCGCTTTGTCTACGGGGAGGAGATCACCGAGGAGCGCCTTGGCATGGTTGACCGCGCGGAGCAGTTCCTGCTGGACGCCGGATTTCATCAGGTGCGTGTGCGGATTCACGAGAGCGGAACGAATACGATTGCCCGTATCGAGATCGGCACAGAGGATTTTGCAAAGATGTTCGCCGGTGATTTTTATCAGGAGGTCAACGCGAAGTGCAAAGAGATCGGCTTTACCTATGTGACGCTGGATCTCGGCGGCTACCGGATGGGAAGCATGAACGACGGCATCCGGAAAGCATAATATCAAAACTGCATAGAATATAGAAATAGAGTAACAGAACAAAACAGAAGGATTCTCTGACACAGAATGCTTCTGTTTCTTTTTTTAGAACAAAAAGAAATTATTTAATTTCCTACTTGACATATATATAAAGTAGGAGTATATTTCTTATATCATATAAAACAGCTAGGAATAATAAGAAATAAGATAGGATGTGAAAATGTGAACTGGGAAGTTATCTCGCAATACCTGCCGCTGTATCAGAAAGCCATGTGGCTGACACTCCGGATCGGCTGGATGGGAATTGCATTTTCAATCATCATTGGTCTTATATGTGCGCTGATTGTACATTATAAGATACCGGTGGCGAGACAGATTGTAAAAATATATATCGAATTGTTCCGCAACACACCGCTTCTGGTGCAGCTCTTTTTTATCTATTTCGGACTGCCGAAGGTGGGACTTTCCATCTCCGCCGAAGTCTGCGGCGTGGCGGGGCTGGCACTTTTGGGAGGCAGCTATATGGCGGAGGCGTTCCGCAGCGGACTCGAGGCGATCGAGCCGATCCAGATGGAGAGCGCGTTAAGCCTTGGCATGACGAAAAAGCAGGCAGTGGTCTATGTCATTCTGCCGCAGGCGGTATCCATCAGCGTACCGGCATTTGTGGCGAATGTGATCTTCCTGTTAAAAGAGACGAGTGTGTTCTCGGCGATCAGCCTGATGGATCTGATGTTTACAGCCAAAGACCTGATCGGACTTTACTATAAGACAGCGGAGTGCCTGTTCTTACTGGTAGTATTTTATCTGATGATATTACTTCCGGTATCCATCCTTGGAACGTTGTTAGAGAGGAGGCTGCGCTATGCCGGATTTGGGAATTAGTGTCCTGTTTAAGGGCAAAAACATGATAAGGCTTCTGGGCGGTCTGTGGGTGGCGCTTAAGATCAGCCTGATCTCCGTGGTCATCAGTATTCCGCTCGGCATTCTGCTCGGCATCGTCATGACATGGAAGAATCCGGTGACAAAAGCAGTGACAAGAGTGTATCTGGAAATCGTCCGCATCATGCCGCAGATGGTACTGCTGTTTCTCGTGTTTTTCGGAACCACGCGGATGTTTGGCTGGAATTTATCGGCGGAGTTTGCATCGGTAATCGTATTTACATTCTGGGGAACCGCAGAGATGGGAGATCTGGTGCGCGGCGCGTTAATCAGTATCCCGAAGCACCAGTATGAGAGTGGTGCAGCGCTTGGAATGACGAGAAGTCAGATTTATTTTTACATTATTATCCCGCAGACCCTGCGGCGTCTGATCCCGCTGTCGATCAACCTGGTCACCCGTATGATCAAGACGACAAGCCTTGTGATGATGATCGGTGTGGTGGAGGTGTTAAAGGTGACACAGCAGATCATCGAGGCAAACCGTATGGCATCGCCGAATGCGGCGTTCGGACTGTACGGAACCGTGTTTGTACTGTATTTCCTGGCATGCTGGCCGATCAGTATGCTGGCGGGACATCTGGAAAAGAAATGGAGTAACTGATATGAAGGCAGAAGCAGAAGAATTGTTGAAAATTGAACATATCAAAAAATCCTACGAGGGAAATGAGATCTTAAAGGATTTGAGCCTGACCATCCACAAAGGAGAGGTTGTGGTTATCATCGGACCATCCGGATGCGGTAAGAGCACACTGCTTCGATGTATCAACGCCTTAGAGCCGATACAGGAGGGAAGCATCACACTCCGAGGTGAGACCATCGACGGAAAGGCGAAGAATATCGCCGAGATCCGCCAGAAGGTCGGGATGGTATTTCAGAGCTACGAGCTTTTCCCACATAAGACGATCCTGGAAAATGTGATCTTAGCGCCGCTTAAGGTGCAGAAGAGAACAAAAGAGGACGCCGTTTCCGAGGCAAAACAGCTTCTGGAAAAAGTAGGGCTTCTCGACAAGTGTGACAGTTTTCCGAGACAGCTTTCCGGCGGTCAGAAACAGCGTGTTGCGATCGTGCGTGCGCTGATGATGCACCCGGAGATTATGTTGTTCGATGAGGTGACCGCAGCGCTTGACCCGGAGATGGTGCGCGAGGTACTGGATACGATGCTAGAACTTGCTAAGGCAGGAAGCACCATGGTGATCGTCACACACGAGATGTCCTTTGCAAGGGCGGTTGCAGACCGTGTGGTCTTTATTGACCAGGGAGAGATTGTGGAAGAAGGAAAGCCGGATGAATTTTTTACCCATCCGACGACAGAGCGTGCGAAAAAGTTTCTGCACACATTTGAATTTGAGGCAGTCCGCGACTAGAGAGCGGCACAAAAGGTTGATTCTGAAGCTTCGATGGAAGTTTGGAATAGAAAGAGAGGACAATATTATGAAAAAAGAAAGATTAACGAAGAAACTGGCACTGTTTACAGCACTCAGCTTAACCGGAGCAATGCTGGCAGGCTGTGGCAATACAGATGCAGCGGAGGGCAGCAGTGATGCGCAGACAGGAGTTACCGCAGATACACAGGCAGCCGCAGGCGATGCATCTGCAGATGTGGTATACCGCACCTTAGACGAGATCAAGGAGAGCGGCACAATCAACATCGGTGTATTTTCCGACAAGAATCCATTTGGCTATGTGGATGAGAACGGAGAGTATCAGGGATATGATGTCTACTTTGCAAACCGTCTGGCAGAGGATCTCGGCGTGGATGTGAACTTCGTTTCCACCGAGGCTGCAAGCCGTATTGAGTATTTACAGACCGGAAAAGTAGATGTCATTTTGGCTAACTTTACCGTGACACCGGAGCGCGCGGAGGAAGTTGATTTTGCACTGCCGTACATGAATGTATCCCTCGGTGTGATTTCTCCGGATTCTGCAGTGGTTGAGAGCCTTGATGATCTGACAGCGGATGATCCGGTGATCGTGATTTCCGGTACAACAGCAGAGACCTACCTGACCGAGAACTATCCGGATCTGACCTTACAGAAATATGATTCCTATGCGGCAGCAAAGACAGCGCTTGAGAACGGAAGCGGTGTTGCATGGGCAAATGACAACACAGAGGTCATTGCATTTGCACTCCAGAACCCAGGCTATACCGTAGGTATTCCGGAGCTTGGAAGTTCTGATACGATTGCACCGGCAGTCAGCAAGGGCAACACGACTGTATTAGACTGGATCAATGAGGAGATCAAGGCACTCGGCGAGGAGAATTTCTTCCATGCAGACTACGAGGCAACATTAACTGACACTTACGGCAGCGACTACGAGGATACGCTTGTGGTAGAGGGCGGCGAGACAAAGTAAGAACTGACCGTATAACGGAAGGTTCAAAGCACAGGGGACTGCGTCTTTGAGCCTTCTTTCTCTATAGGAAAAGAGGTAGTGTATGGAAAAAAAGAACAGAAACGGCAGAAACGTCATGGCAGCATTTCTCACAGTATCCCTTGCAGCGGGAATCCTGGGCGGATGCGGGCAGACGGCAGCGGATACCGCAGATGCAAAGGAAGTGGAGATTACGAATGTTTCGTACGATCCGACCAGAGAGCTGTACGAGGCGTACAACGCGCTGTTTGCGGAACACTGGAAGGCGCAGACCGGATAGGATGTGTCGGTTATCCAGTCACATGGCGGCTCCGGCAAGCAGGCACTTGAGGTTGCAAACGGTCTGGAAGCAGATGTGGTCACGCTGGCACTGGAGGGGGATGTGCAGGTGGTCGCGGATGCGGGACTGATCGAGGACGGCTTTGCAGATGAGTTTGAACAGGAGAGTTCTCCGTATACCTTAACGATTGTTTTTCTGGTGCGGAAAGGCAATCCAAAGTCCATTGAGGACTGGGATGATCTGCTCCGGGAGGATGTGGGCGTCATCACCCCGAATCCGAAGACGTCCGGCGGTGCGCGCTGGAATTATCTGGCGGCATGGTACTATTTTGAGAGTCAGGGACAGAGTGAGGAAGAGATTACCGAGAATATGAAAACGCTTTATCACAATGTGCTGGTGCTGGATTCGGGGGCGCGCGGCGCAACGACCACATTTGCGGAGAACGGACAGGGCGATGTCCTGATTGTGTGAGAGAATGACGCATTTTTGTCGTTGGAGGAGCATCCGGGCGAGTATGAGATCGTGGTTCCGTCTGTATCGATTCTCTGCCAGCCGACCGTGGCACTCGTGGACGAGGTCGTCGATGACCGGGGCACAAGGGAGGTTGCTACAGAGTATTTAGAGTATCTATATTCCACAGAGGCACAGAAGCTCGAGGCGGAGAATTTCTACCGGCCGCTGGATCAGGAGGTCTATGCAGATTATGTAAGTATGGCTGGGGAGCGCGGCATCACGGAACTGCCGGCAGACGGAAAATGGATCGTGGATGATATTACGCTCACGGATATTGCACACTTTGGCGGATGGAGTGAGGCGTCGGCAAAGCATTTCGCGGACGGCGGTGTGTTTGACACGATTTATGAACAGTGATTAGGAAATTTACAGGGAACGCCCGGCAGAGCAATCTGCCGGGCGTTAAATTGTATATAATGAAGTACAATACCTCCCGCAGGTATTTTTGCTGTTGACAAATAAAAAAAAAGATACTAGTATAATTCATATCATATGGGTATGATATGAAATAAAAAAAGGAAATGGTACGAGAATATGGAAAAGAAACTTATTTACATGGATAACGCAGCTACCACACCGGTCAAACCGGAAGTGCTTGATGCAATGCTTCCGTACTTTACAGAGAAGTTCGGTAATCCATCCAGCATATACAGCATTTCTTCTGAGAATAAGAAGGCAATCACAGATGCAAGAGAGGTCATTGCAAAGACCATCAACACCACGCCGGAGAATATCTATTTTACCGCAGGCGGTTCCGAGTCAGACAACTGGGCGTTAAAGGCAACAGCAGACGCCTACGCATCCAAGGGAAAGCACATCATCACGACGAAGATCGAGCACCATGCGATTCTTCACACCTGTGAGTATCTGGAGACGAAAGGCTTCGAGATCACTTATCTGGATGTGGATGAAAATGGCGTAGTAAAGCTGGATGAGCTGAAAAAGGCCATCCGCCCGGATACCATTCTTATTTCTATCATGTTTGCAAACAATGAGATCGGAACCATTGAGCCGATTAAGGAGATCGGAGCCATTGCAAAGGAGCACGGTATCCTGTTTCATACCGATGCGGTACAGGCATACGGCCATGTGCCCATTTCAGCGGACGAGTACAACATCGACATGCTCAGCGCCAGCGGCCACAAGATAAACGGCCCCAAGGGAATCGGCTTTCTGTATATCCGAAAGGGCGTAAAGATCCGTTCCTTTATCCACGGCGGAGCCCAGGAGCGTAAGCGCCGTGCAGGTACTGAAAATGTTCCTGGCATCGTAGGTTACGGAAAAGCAGCTGAGATCGCTATGGCAAACATGGATGAGCGTATTGCAAAAGAGACTCAGTTAAGAGATTATCTGATCAAACGTGTAACAGAAGAGGTTCCATTTACCAGAGTTAACGGTTCCAGAACCAATCGTCTGCCAAACAACGTAAACTTTGCATTCCAGTTTATCGAAGGCGAGTCTTTACTGATCAAGTTAGACATGGCAGGTATCTGCGGTTCCAGCGGTTCTGCATGTACTTCCGGATCCTTAGACCCATCTCATGTACTGTTAGCCATCGGTCTGCCTCATGAGATCGCACATGGTTCCCTGCGTCTGACCTTAAGCGAAGAGAACACAATGGAAGAAATGGATTATGTAGTGGAGCAGATCAAGGAGATCGTTTCTTACTTAAGAGGTATGTCTCCTTTATACGAAGATTATATGAGACGCACAAAAGAAAAATAAGTATAGGTAAATAACCAACCATCAGGAGGAATTTTTTCATGTATTCAGAAAAAGTAATGGACCATTTTCAGCATCCAAGAAATGTGGGAGAAATAGAAGACGCCAGCGGCGTAGGAACTGTAGGAAACCCAAAATGTGGTGACATCATGCGTATCTACTTAGATATCGATGACAACCAGATCATCCGTGACGTAAAGTTTAAGACTTTCGGCTGCGGCGCTGCAGTTGCAACCAGCAGTATGGCTACTGAATTAGTAAAAGGAAAGACTGTTCAGGAAGCAATGGAAGTTACCAACAAGGCAGTTATGGAAGCATTAGATGGACTTCCACCGGTAAAGGTACACTGCTCCCTGTTAGCAGAAGAAGCCATCCACGCAGCTTTATGGGACTATGCTCAGAAAAACGGTATTAAGATCGAAGGATTAGAGCAGCCTAAGGAGAACATCGGCGAAGAGGAAGAAGAGGAAGAGTATTGAGTAGAAAAGTAGTAGTAGGCATGTCAGGAGGAGTTGACTCCTCCGTGGCAGCCTGGCTGTTAAAAGAACAGGGTTACGACGTCATCGGCGTGACCATGCAGATATGGCAGGATGAGGATACCCTGGTTCAGGAAGCAGAGGGGGGCTGCTGCGGCTTAAGCGCTGTAGATGATGCCCGCCGTGTTGCTATGGACTTGGGTATCCCTTATTATGTCATGAATTTTAAAAATGAGTTCCGCACCCAGGTCATGGATTATTTTGCTGCGGAATATATGGCAGGACGTACCCCAAATCCATGTATCGCCTGCAACCGTTATGTAAAATGGGAGTCTCTGCTTCGCCGCAGTCTTTCCATTGGAGCAGATTACATTGCTACCGGACATTATGCAAGGATCGAACAGCTTCCAAACGGCAGATATGCCATTAAAAAGTCAGTAACTGCAGCAAAGGACCAGACTTATGCCCTTTATAACCTGACCCAGGAGCAGCTTTCACATACCTTAATGCCGGTAGGAAACTATCACAAAGACGAGATCCGCGATATGGCGCAAAAACTGGGACTTCCGGTAGCTTCCAAGCCGGACAGCCAGGAAATCTGCTTTATCCCGGACCATGACTATGCATCCTTTATTGAAGAATACACAGGAAAGACCATGGAACCAGGCAATTTCGTAGATTTAGATGGAAATGTGCTGGGACGCCATAAAGGTATCTCCCATTACACCGTAGGCCAGCGAAAAGGTTTAAACCTTGCTATGGGATATCCGGTCTTTGTAGTAGCTATCCGTCCGGAGACAAATGAAGTTGTACTGGGAAATGGCCAGGATGTATTTACAGATGTAGTCCGCTGCAACAAGTTAAACTGGATGGCATTAGAAGGTGTTGGAGAGGAAGAGATTTCTGTCAATGCCAAGATCCGCTACAGTCACAAAGGCGCACCATGTAAGATCCGCCGGATCGGAGAAGACATGGTAGAATGCCGTTTTGAAGAGCCGGTACGTGCTGCAACACCTGGACAGGCAGTTGTATTCTACCAGGATGATTATGTAGCAGGCGGAGGCACGATCTTATGAGAAGAAGAGAAAAAGTCAGTGTAAAGGCAGCTGCCATTATCCTTGGAGCAGCGCTTTTGACAGCAGGCTGTTCCGGGTATCAGTCCAGCGAAGAACTGAGGAAAAATGCGGAAAACGTTCAAGCTGAAATTGTGCCTGGTGAGGAAAACGAAACTGAAAATGGTTCTGACGAAGCAATCGGCGAAAAAGCAGAAAGAGAAAACACGGAAGCATCTGTTAAACAGGGCAGCAATCCCACCGCAGAGATCATCCAAAGCGAAACGGAACGCACCACAGCCCCGGCGCCGGAATTTAAAGCAGTTTCCGATACGGTCTATGTAAAGACCAACGGCGGAAGCGTTCGTGTCCGTTCTTCCTGTGATACTTCAACCAGTGATAACATTGTAGCAAATGTTGGAAATACAACAGAACTTACCCGTACCGGTACCAGCGAAAAATGGGACAGAGTGGAATATGAAGGAAAGACCGTCTATATTTCTTCTGACTTTGTGACCACAGAAGTTCCAAAGGAGCCGGAGACAAGCGCAGCTTCTTCTAATGCAGCTGCAGATGGACAGGTGACATTAAATTCTTCCTGGAAATACGCAGATTTTGCCAAAATAAAATCCGGGGCAGCAGTCCTTTACCGCAGTACAGCTTCTGAAAAGAAGAATAAGGTGATCGCAGTGAATGCGGGTCACGGCACAAAAGGGGGAACTTCTGTAAAGACCCAGTGTCATCCGGATGGAACAGCCAAAGTTACAGGGGGTACTACAGGTGCAGGTGCTACTTCTGCAGTAGCTGTTTCCACAGGAATGACATTTTCTGACGGAACAGCAGAGAGCAAGGTAACACTGGCTATGGCAAAAGTACTGAAAGACAAGCTTTTGGCAGCGGGCTATGATGTACTGATGATCCGTGACGGGGAAGATGTGCAGTTAGACAACATTGCAAGAAGTGTGATTGCCAATAACGCAGCAGACTGCCATATTGCTCTTCACTGGGACTCTACAACCAGCAACAAAGGCGCATTTTACATGAGCGTTCCAGATGTGGCTTCCTATAAGAACATGGAACCGGTCAAGTCCCACTGGCAGCAGCACAACGCACTGGGAGCAAGCCTGGTAGAAGGCCTTAAGAGCGCAGGTGTGAAGATCTTTTCCGGCGGTTCTATGGCAATGGATCTGACACAGACTTCTTATTCTACCGTACCTTCTGTTGATATTGAGCTGGGAGACAAGGCGTCTGATCATTCACAGAGCACCTTAAACCAGTTAGGAGATGGACTGGTAGCAGGTGTAAAAGCTTATTTCGGACAGTAGTATGTAACTTCCCGCATCCTGTGCGGGAATGGTGTAGTTGCTTTGCATGGGGAATGTAAAGTTAACGCTATATAGCAGAAAGGAGTTACGTTATGAGAAAGGTAAAACGTTTTGCAGCAATCGTCCTTACAGCAGCACTTTTAAGTCCTACGACTGCCTATGCAGGCAATGTGGAAGATGCCAAAGCTCTTTATGAGCAGGTAACAGAAAAGCAGAAATCCGTTACGGATATGAATGCGTATTATGATTATCAGATTCATCTTTCCGGCAGTGCCTTAGAAGGCGTGGAAGATCTCAGCAATATGCGTCTGGAAATGAATGTGCGGATGAACCATTTAACAGACATGGGAAATCTGCAGTACAGCAGTTACAGCCGTGCCACAGTACCTGGACAGGAACCGATGATCAGTACCATGTATTATAAAGATGGTACCTGCTACATGGAAACTGCCGGAACGAAGATCAAATATCCTATGGATCTGACACAGATGGCAGAACAGATCAGCAGTCAGACAATGATGCTGGCTTCAGGACAGGCGCAGGAAGATCTGATGACAGATTTCCGCCTGTGGACAGAGGGAGAAGACCAGGTAATTGGTTTTGTGATCCAGGGAAGCAAGATGACCGATTATATGGATCAGTTATTCGGCAGTCTGGGAATGGGAAGTGCCCTGCTTTCTGAAAGCGGCATCACCATGAAATTTTCAGATATCCCATGTGAATATGTAGTAGATCCAAACGGTGACTGCATTAAAATGCGTATGAAGATGAACATGGAAATGGGAGTAGAAGGAAAGAATATTGCCATTGACATGGACGGGGATGTAGGAATTGCAGATCCAGGCAGTCCTGTAGAGATCAATTTCCCGAATTTAAGTGAATATAAGGATATGTCAGAGGCTTTTGCAAGATAAACAGGCCTGGTGATTGCGTCCTTTCGGGGAATGTGGTACAATCATACCCAATGAAGCAGATGTTTTTCTGAAAATTGCAGGAAAACATTAAAGTAGCAAAGGAGATTAAAACTGGAATGAGTGAGACACCGAATACAATTACGGCCATTAAGAAGGAACTTCTTATGCGCCTTGGACATGATGCAGATATTTTCGCCCTGATCTCTCTGTGTACAAGAGAGCCATACGTAGTATGTGATGAGGAGACCTTTGATGATGAGGTATTCTTATTCCTGGACGAAGAAGAAGCAAAAAAAGAAGCTGCAAAACTGGCAGAGGAGAAAGTACCTGTTACAGTTGCCAAGATCAATGGAAAAGATATGCTGGTATTCTTTACCGGTCTGTATACACTGGGTGTAAATGCCCTGGTGGTAACTGACAAGGGAGAGAAGGCTTCCATGCAGATAAGCGACATTGTAAAGCGCAAATCCCCGGAAGATATGCCACAGGGAACAGTATGGGTAGAAAATCCGGCCTTACATCTGACAGCTGCTTATCTGGCACAGGAAATGCGCCGTCCGGCTGCATCTGCAGATAAGGAAAGAATGGCTGAATTAAACGAAGAGCTTACTGCTGACTTTAAGAAGGGAACCTTTATTTTTGCCCTGCAGAAAGAAGAAAAGGGTATTCCGTTAGTAAAGTTAAAAGACGGACAGCTGTATCAGCCTGCATTTACTGATATTTTAGAGTTCCAGAAATTCAACCGTGAGAACAAGATGCGCCCGGTCGTAGTAGAAGCTGCCAAAGTACCAACTGTACTGGCAAATGAAGCACAGGGCATTATCTTAAATGTAATGGGTGTAAACCTGCCTTTAACTGTTTCCAGACCAAAGGTACAGGCTGCAGAACCTAAGCGTACCATTCCGGTTCCGGTAGAAGAGATCAACAAAGCACTTGAAAAATAAATTCAGGTTTTTGTTTCATTGATGAATGTTCAGCCAAAAAGGGACTGCCGTATATTCTTGTATGCGGCAGTCCTTTATGACTATAGGAGTTTTACTGTTTCAGGAGGTGTTTTATGGGCGGACAGGAGCCGGTTAAAACAGAAAAATATTTCAGCACAGGTCTGCTGGCCCACGTAGATGCAGGAAAGACCACACTTTCAGAGGCACTTTTATATCTTACCGGTGCCATACGGAAAATGGGAAGAGTGGACGACCGGGATGCATTTCTTGATACCTATGAATTAGAGAGAGAACGCGGTATTACCATTTTTTCAAAACAGGCCATATTTGACCTTGGGGATACCCATGTAACCCTGCTTGATACACCGGGACATGTAGATTTTTCCGCGGAAATGGAGCGTACCATTCAGGTTCTGGATGCAGCGATCCTGGTAGTAAGCGGTGCAGACGGAGTACAGGGACATACAAGAACGGTATGGAGATTGTTAAAACGTCATCACATTCCTGTATTTTTATTTGTAAACAAAATGGATCAGTCCGGCTGTGATGCGGCTGCTCTTATGAAGGACCTGAAAGCAGGTTTAGATGAAAACTGTGTGGATTTTGGCGGCTGGTCCGGTGAAAAAGGAGAATGGGATCCTGAAAAAGAGGATACAGATACCTTTTATCAGGAACTGGCAGTCTGTGACGAGGCAGTGATGGAAGCCTATTTTGAAAATGGGTCCATAGGATCAGATGAGATCGGCCGTTTAGTCCGTGAACGAGAGGTATTTCCCTGCTATTTTGGTTCTGCCTTAAAATTAAAGGGTGTGGAAGAACTGTTAGCAGGCTTTCAGCGCTATGGGATGGCAAAAGGGAAAAGGAAAACGGAAAAAGACAGTCCTTTTGGAGCAAAAGTATTTAAGATATCCAGAGACAGTCAGGGCAACCGCCTGACCCATTTAAAAGTCACCTCCGGTGTGCTGAAGGTGAAAGATGCCTGGGGAGAAGAAGAAAAGGTCAACCAGATCCGTATTTATTCCGGGGCCAAATTTGAAAGTGTAAAAGAGGCTCCTGCAGGCTGTATCTGTGCAGTGACCGGCCCTATCCATACCCATCCGGGACAGGGAATTGGCAGTGAACCGGCGTCAGAACTGCCTATGCTGGAACCGGTTCTTACCTACCGCATCCTGCTGCCGTTTGACAGTGATGTACATAAATGTCTGCAGCAGTTTAAGCAGTTAGAAGAGGAAGAACCGGAACTTCATGTTCTCTGGAACGAAGAACTGGGAGAGATCCAGGTACAGCTTATGGGAGATGTACAGATCGAGATCTTAAAGCATATGCTGGAAGAGCGGTACGGTCTGTTGGTAGGCTTTGATACAGGAAATATTGTATACAAAGAGACCATTTTAAATACAGTAGAGGGCGTAGGGCATTTTGAGCCGCTGCGTCATTATGCAGAGGTGCATCTGCTGTTGGAACCGGGAGAGGCCGGAAGCGGGCTGCAGTTTGATACGGTGTGCAGTGAGGATGTATTGGAACGGAACTGGCAGAGGCTGATCCTGACCCATCTGGAAGAGAAGATCCACAGAGGTGTGCTTACAGGAGCGGAGATCACAGATATGAAGGTGACTTTGCTGACAGGGCGTGCCCATATGAAGCATACAGAGGGCGGAGATTTCCGTCAGGCTACTTACCGGGCGCTGCGCCAGGGACTGATGCAGGCGGAAAGCCAGCTGCTGGAACCGTATTATGGATTTACGCTGGAACTTCCCTCTGAAAATCTGGGACGGGCCATGGCGGATATGGACCGGATGTTTGGAACCTTTGAGCCGCCTGTGACTACGGAGGACGGTGTTCTGTTAACAGGAAAGGCGCCTGTTGCCTGTCTGCGTGATTACCAGAGAGAGGTGATCGCCTATACAAAGGGCAGAGGTCACTTAAGTCTCTGGTTTAAGGATTATGAACCATGTCACAATGCAGAAGAGGTGATCGAGGCAGCCGGTTATGATCCGGAGGCAGATCTGGAAAATACAGCCGACTCCGTTTTCTGCTCCCACGGAGCCGGATATCTGGTGCCATGGTACCAGGTGAAGGAATATATGCATGTGGAAAGTCCGCTGGAGAAGCTGGGGCGGCGAGCAAATGGGGAGAATGATACTGACGGGGGCATGCAGGGAGATATGGGCCGGTTTGCTGGTGATGCAGGTATTGGTTCAGGTGCGAATGGCTCTTCCTCTGGTGCTGGAGGCGGCAGATCGGTGTCTGGCAGTGCTGTTTCAACGTCTGGTTCGTCCACATCTGCATCAGCAGCTGGAAAACGACAGGGAGGTTCCGGTCTTGGCACCTCCTGGAGTGATGACAAAGAACTGGAAGAGATTTTCAACCGCCGTTTCGGCGCAGGAAAATGGCGCAGCAGACCGGATACACAGAGTAGTTCCACTGCCCCGAGGACCAGAAATTATTCTGCAAACATACCCTTAAAGGCGAATGAAACAAAGAAGCCGGAAGAGGAAGAATATCTCCTGGTAGACGGCTACAACATTATTTTTGCCTGGGAAGAGCTGCGGGAACTTTCCAAAGTAACCATTGACGGAGCCAGACAGAAACTGATGGATATTTTATGCAATTATCAGGGATATAAAAAATGTACCCTGATCCTGGTATTTGACGCCTATAAAGTGACAGGAAATACCGGCGAAGCCATCGATTACCACAATATCCATGTAGTGTATACAAAAGAAGCGGAAACTGCCGACCAATACATTGAAAAACTGGCCCATAAGATTGGCCGCCAGTACAATGTAACCGTAGCTACTTCTGACGGACTGGAGCAGCTGATCATCTATGGACAGGGCTGTCATCTGATGTCAGCCAGAGACTTAAAAGAAGAGGTTGCCTGGGCCAATGAACAGATAAGAGAAGAAAAGGCAAAACTGGAAAAATCTGGGAAAAATTATCTGTTCCACGGCGCAGATGAAGAACTGGCGGCATACTTAGAAGATGTCCGTCTTGGCAGGAGAGAATAGAAATGCTTTACACATATCCACATTATTATAGAAAGTTTCAGTGCATTGCCTCAGAATGTGAGGATACCTGCTGCGCAGGCTGGGAGATCATGATCGATGACAAGGCGCTGGAAAAATATAAAAAGGCAAAAGGTCCTGTTGGAAACAGGCTGAAAAATTCCATTAACTGGAAAGAAGGCTCTTTTTTGCAGTATCATCACCGTTGTGCCTTTTTAAATGATGAAAATTTATGCGACCTGTATACAGAAATGGGACCGGACAGCTTATGCCGCACCTGCCGCATGTATCCCCGCCATGTAGAGGAATTTGAAGGCAGCAGGGAGTATTCTCTCTGTCTTTCCTGTATGGAGGCGGCGAAGATCATTCTTGGCTGTGAGGAAAAAGTGCAGTTCCTTACAAAAGAAGATGAAAAAGAGGAAACTTATGAGGATTTCGACTTTTTCTTATATACCAAGCTGATGGATGCCAGGGACCTGATCTTTAAGATCTTACAGGACAGAAGCCTGGATATGCGGCTTCGCATGGCAGAGGTTCTGGCATTAGCCCATGATCTGCAAAGAAGAGTGCGGGACAATGTGCTTTACCAGACAGATGCTTTATTTGAAAAATATAATAGTTCCAGAAGAGATGGTTATTTCAAAGAAAAACTGGCGGGAATTACAGGATACAGCCGTTATGAAGTAATAAAAGCGATCATGGATCTTTTAGAAAAAATGGAACCGCTAAATCACCAGTGGCCGGAGTACAGAGATGAATTAAAAGTCTGTCTTTTAGGTGATGGGGAAGCAGCTTACGAAGAGATGAGAAAAGCCTTTTTCCAAAGCCCGGAAGCAGAAAAAATGAACCTCTGGACAGAACAGCTGATGGTGTACTTTGTATACACCTACTTCTGCGGTGGCGTATACAATGAAAATCCCTATGGAAAAATGAAAGCCGCCATCGTATCCACCATTATGATCCAGGATATGATGATGGTCCACTGGAAAAAACATGGTACACTGACTTTAAAAGAGGCAGCAGATGTAGCCCACCGTTATTCCCGTGAGATCGAGCATTCCGATGAGAATAAGGGACTGTTGGAAGAGACGTTGACCCGCGAAGAAGAGTTTCGTTTGAGGGCACTGCTTGCGGCTTTATGAAAATAGGTATATAATGAGTGAAGGGAAAAACAAGCGGCTGCGAAGCAGACATTTGTTTTTCACGAACCATTAACGAATGAACCGTCTGCGTCAGCAGATAGTAGAGCGCGATAGTGCGTGTTCATGAGTGAACAAATGAGATAGAAAATTAAAGGAGAAGATACAAATGAGTGAATGTTCCCATAACTGTGGTACCTGCGGCGAAAACTGCAGCAGCCGTACCCAGGATAAAAAAAGCTTTCTGGAAGCGCTGGCACCGGAAAGTTCTGTAAAAAAAGTAATTGGTGTTGTCAGCGGTAAAGGTGGTGTAGGTAAATCACTTGTTACCTCCATGATGGCAGTAAGCATGAGCCGCAAGGGCAAACATGCAGCAATTTTAGATGCGGATATTACCGGTCCGTCTATTCCTATGGCATTTGGCGTTGCCCATGAAAAAGCAGGTGTTTCCGAAGACGGAAAACTGATGATCCCTGCAAGATCCTTAGAGGGTGTAGATATCATGTCTGCCAACCTTCTGTTAGACCATGATACCGATCCTGTCATCTGGAGAGGTCCTGTGATCGCAGGCGCTGTAAAGCAGTTTTGGACTGAGACACTGTGGAAAGATGTAGATTACATGTTCGTAGATATGCCTCCGGGCACTGGCGATGTTCCGTTGACTGTATTCCAGTCACTTCCTGTAGATGGTATCATTATCGTTACCTCTCCTCAGGAACTGGTAGGAATGATCGTAGCCAAGGCAGTAAATATGGCAAAGAAGATGAATGTGCCGATACTTGGTATTGTAGAAAATATGAGCTATCTGGAATGTCCTGACTGCGGAAAGCACATTAATGTATTTGGTGAGAGCCATACAGAGCAGGTTGCAGAAGAATACGGCTTAAAGCTGTTAGCCCAGATCCCGATCGATCCAAAGATCGCCCAGATGGTAGATGGCGGTCAGGTAGAATATATTGAGATGCCATGGTTTGAGGAAGCTGTAAAGGCAGTGGAGAACCTGTAAACACAGGCGGAAAGTGGTGACACGATGAATATCAATCTTAATCCTAACAGTGAGCTGAACCAGTCCATTGTCAATGTGCCGGATGTGGTCCAGGTCCCGGATGTATGGATCAATGAAGCAAGACAGTTTAGGATGGCAATGATGATGTATGCCTGTGCCATCCGTGAAGTAAAGACAAAATTAGAAGTACTCAATGATGAATTATCCATTAAAAACCAGAGAAACCCCATTGAAATGATCAAATCCCGTGTAAAGAAGCCTATGAGTATCTTAGAGAAGCTTCAGCGCCGGGGGCTGCCGGTATCGGTGGAGTCTATGGTGAAAAATCTGGATGATGTGGCAGGTATCCGCATTATCTGTTCTTTTGTAGATGATATTTACGAAGTAGCGGAAATGCTGGTGCGCCAGGATGATGTAACTGTTATTGCGATTAAGGATTATATTAAAAATCCAAAGCCAAACGGCTACCGCAGTTACCATATGATCATTGAGATCCCGGTATTCTTCTCAGACAGTAAGAAGCCCATCCGCGTAGAGGTACAGATCCGTACCATCGCTATGGACTTCTGGGCAAGTCTGGATCATCAGTTAAAGTATAAAAAATCCTTTGTGGACTTAAATGGTGAGATCAGCGGTGAATTAAAACAGTGCGCTGATGTGATCGCCCAGACGGACAACAAGATGTTAGAGATCCGAAAGAGGATCGAAGCCCAGGGTGTGACTGTATCAAGGGATTAATACTCATAAAAAGACAGGGTTTGCGTAATGCAAAACCCTGTCTTTTTATACAGGGCCATGGCCGGGAGATTTTCTGAGGAAACCTGAAGCTTTATGGTCTTAAAGCCTTTTTTTGCCAGCTGGGGAAGGAGGACAGATAAAAAGGCAGTGCCTAAATGTTTATTTCTAAGTTCCGGGAGAACTTCAAGGCTGTATAAATAGACAGAGTTTCCCTGGGGTTCAAGAAAACAGGTGACTTCCGGTGCGGTCAGATTTTCTGCAGTATTCTGTGTTAGAAGGCTGCGGCTGCCAACAGCCTGCCAGGCTGTGCTGCTAGTATTTTCCAAAATCCGGCAGTAAAGCATATCTGCTGTTTTTTCATTTGCCATTGTTTCAAATCCCGTTAATTCCCGCTCCATCATATATTCATCCCAGGCATGCTCTGCCCCAATATGTTCCAGGACATTTTTCCACAGTTTATTTTCAGTACCACAGGAAAAATACACAGAGCCTTCTCCTGGAATTTGGTCTTCTTCACAGGCAGCAGCCAGGATAGAAGAAAAAATTCCCTTTTTACGAAGATCCGGGTGCACAAAAGGCACACATTCAAAGCTGTCATCTCCTGTCTGGTATACAGCCATACAGCCGGACAGGTACGTTTTAGAGACCGGGCATGATTTAGAAATCAGGTCCGGATCAGAAGCTGCAAACCACCAGCCGTCAGCATCCAGTATATCTGTAAGCGCTGGCGTGATACCCCAGGATCCGGTATTATCTGTAGAGGCTGCCATGGATGCACACAAAAGCTGTTCTATATATAATTGGTCTGATGAATTTAAGTTATCTTTAAAGAAAATGTCCATGAAATAAGCTCCCAATATAGTTTTTATAATGTTTTTATTGTAATCCAATGGTTTTCAGGGCGCAACCACTGTTAAATGCCCGGATTGTATTTTTTGTGTATTTCCGGCATTATCTCTTGAATATGAAAAAACGCAGTGGTAGAATAATCCAGAAAAATTTAACGGACGCAAAAGAAAAAATATTGTCATCCGCTAAAACATCAGGAGGAAAACAAAGATGAAATACGTAAGACAGATCGGTATTATCCTGGGTATCACTCTGGCTGGAGAATTTTTAAACCAGATCCTGCCCCTTCCTGTTCCGGCAGGTGTATACGGTCTTTTTCTTATGCTGGCAGCCCTTATGTCAGGTGTTGTGAAAATGGAAAGCGTAGAAGGAACCGGCAATTTTCTTATGGATACCATGTCCATGATGTTTGTACCGGCAACTGTAGGCATTCTGGAGTGTGCAGATGAGCTGAAAGCCGTTCTTATTCCATTTCTGATCATTATCGCAGTTTCTACTGTTGTAGTAATGATCGTTACCGGAAAAGTGGCACAGTTTATGATGGAATCAGCAGAGAAGAAAAAGGAGAAATGATCAAATGAGTACATTAAGAGAGATCCTGGGAAATTCCCAGTACTGGGGACTTACCTTAAGTATAGCGGCTTATCTGTTTGCCTGCTGGCTGAAACAGAAGACAAAGCTTGCCTTTTTAAATCCGATCCTGGTATCTGTTATCGTGATCATTGCATTTTTACTGGGAGTAGGAATTGATTATGATACATATAATAAAGGAGCATCTTATTTAAGCTGGCTCCTTACACCGGCAACTGTATGTCTGGCGATCCCGCTGTATAAACAGCTTCATCTGTTAAAGAAGCATGGTGCAGCTGTTGCAGTAAGCATTACTTCCGGCGTTGCCACCAGTGCAGTGAGTATTTTCCTCATGTGCCGTGTTCTGGGACTGTCCCATACCCATTATGTAACACTGCTTCCAAAGTCCATTACAACAGCCATTGGAATGGGCGTCAGTGAAGAAGCAGGCGGTATTGTGACACTGACTGTTATCAGTATCATCATCACCGGTGTTTTAGGAAATATGGTTGGCGAGACCGTACTTAAACTTGCAAAGATCGACCACCCGGTAGCAAAGGGACTGGCATTTGGTACCAGCGCCCATGCAGTAGGTACAGCAAAAGCACTGGAATTAGGAGAAGTAGAAGGTGCCATGAGCAGCCTTTCTATTGCAGTGGCAGGTCTGCTCACTGTGATCGCAGTGCCGATCGCGTCTAAGTTTATATAAGCGCAGAGAAATCTTCAAATGCGTCACTGGCGCATTCTTGATATGCATGGCAAAACAAGCGGCTGCGTTAGCGCGGAAATCTCAGTCTATATAAAGATATTTCACCTGCCCCGGCACTGCCGGGGCACATCTGTATTTGCAAATAAAAGAAAGGGGTTACGTTTATGAAGAAAAGAAGTGAAGCAGAAATTTCTACCACCTGGAAGTTAGAGGACATGGTCCCGGATAATGAGACCTGGGAAAAACAGTTAAAAGAAGCGTCTGGTGAGCTTGAAAAATACGGGGAATTTAAGGGCAAGCTGGCAGAGTCAGCAGAAAACTTATACCAGTGCCTGAAATTTGATGATGAGTTCAGCTTAAAAGCAGAGCGCCTGTACGTATATGCCAGAATGCGTTCCGACGAAGATACAGCAAATGACCTGTATCAGGACATGTTTTCCAGAGCACAGCTTTTAAATATCCGTGCATCTGAAAATTCATCTTATATGGTTCCGGAGATCTTATCCATTCCGGAAGAAATCTTAAAAGAATACAGAAGCAGCCATCCGGGCCTGAAACATTTTGACCGCCTGTTAGATCAGCTGTTAGAGCGCAAGAGCCACACACTTTCTAAAGAAATGGAACAGTTACTGGCTCAGTCCTACGAGGCAACCCAGGGCGGAAGCCAGGTATTTACCATGTTCAATAATGCAGATGCCCGCTTCCCGGCTGTTCATGACGCAGAGGGAAAGGAAATTCCTCTTACCCACGGAAATTATATTGCTCTCCTGGAAAATCAGAACAGAGACATCCGAAAAGAGGCTTTTGAAAACCTGTATAGTGTATACAAGCAGTTTTCCAATACCTTATCTGCAGCTTTTGGTGCCAATGTAAAACAGGCTGTATTCTATGCAAAGGCCAGAAATTATACTTCCAGCCGTCAGGCAAGCCTTTCTGGGAATGAAGTTCCTGAGTCTGTATATGACAATCTGGTGGCATCTGTGAGAAAAAGTCTCCCACTGCTCCACAGATATGTTTCTCTGAGGAAAAAACTCCTGGGCGTAGAAGAACTTCACATGTATGACTTGTATGTGTCTATGGTGGCAGAAGCAGACCGTCATTATACCTTTGAAGAAGCCAAAGATATTGTAAAAACAGGTCTTGCACCTATGGGCGAAGAGTATCTGGGCCTTCTTCAGGAAGGTTTTGACAACCGCTGGATCGATGTATATGAAAATGAAGGAAAACGAAGCGGCGCTTATTCCTGGGGCGTTTATGGCTGCCATCCTTATGTATTATTAAATTTCCATGGAACTTTAAATGATGTATTTACACTGGCTCACGAAATGGGCCATTCTATCCACACCTGGTACTCTAACAAGAACCAGTCTTATACTTACAGCGGTTATAAGATCTTTGTGGCAGAGGTAGCTTCCACCTGTAACGAGGCTCTGCTGATCCGTCATTTATTAAAGAACAGCAAAGATAAACAGGAAAAAGCCTATTTATTAAATTATTTCCTGGAAAGCTTCAGGGGAACCTTATTCCGCCAGACCATGTTTGCGGAATTTGAGCAGAAAGCCCATGAGATGGCAGCAGCAGGCGAGAGCATGACTTCCCAGAGTCTTTGCAATATTTATAAGAAGTTAAATGAAGACTATTTTGGTCCGGATACAGTGATCGACCCTGAGATCCAGTATGAATGGGAGCGGATCCCACATTTTTATACCCCATTTTATGTATATCAGTATGCTACCGGTTTTTCTGCAGCCATCGCTATCAGCAGGAAGATCTTTAACGGGGAACTTGGCATTTTAGAAGGATATAAGAAGTTTTTAAGCGGCGGCTGCTCCGATACACCCATCGAACTGTTAAAACTGGCAGGTGTGGACATGTCCCATACAGGCCCGGTAGAAGAGGCACTTAAGTTCTTTGAGGAGCTGTTAAATGAGTTTGAGGAACTGGCATAAAACCAGTTTAGATCCGCTGCAAACATGACAATATTGAAAAAAAGTGTATAATCCCAAGTTTTCTTGAAGAAATAGGTTATCTATGTTAAAATTAGGATAATCATTCAGAACGACCAGTTTTGGATCATGGAAATACCTGTAATGAATATACAAATGTAGTGTAAACCAAGGAGGAACATTATGATCAGTCAGTTAATCGAAAAAATCCAGAAGACAAAGGCTCCAATCTGCGTAGGCTTAGACCCAATGCTTTCCTATGTGCCAGAGCACATTGTAAAAAAAGCATTTGACGCTTACGGAGAGACCTTAGAGGGAGCTGCAGAAGCAATCTGGCAGTATAATAAAGAAATCATTGACAATACTTATGACCTGATCCCGGCAGTAAAGCCACAGATCGCTATGTACGAGCAGTTTGGCATTGAGGGATTAATGGTTTATAAGAAAACCGTAGATTACTGCCAGGAAAAGGGTCTGGTAGTCATCGGTGATGCAAAGAGAGGTGATATCGGCTCTACTTCCGCTGCATATGCAACCGGACATCTGGGCAAAGTACAGGTAGGCTCCAAGTCCTACAGCGGTTTTGCTACTGATATGCTGACTGTAAATCCATACCTTGGAACAGATGGCGTAAAGCCTTTCGTAGATGCATGCAATGCAAACGATAAGGGAATTTTCGTTCTGGTAAAGACCTCAAATCCATCCAGCGGCGAGTTCCAGGACAAACTGATCGACGGCCGTCCTCTTTACGAATTAGTAGCTGAAAAAGTAGTAGAGTGGGGCAATATGTCCATGGACGGAACCTACAGCAACGTAGGTGCAGTAGTAGGCGCTACCTATCCGGAAATGAGCAAGATCTTAAGAAAGCTGATGCCACATACCTACTTCCTGGTACCAGGATACGGCGCACAGGGCGGTACTGCAGCAGACTTAAAGCACTGCTTCAATGAAGATGGTTTAGGTGCTATTGTAAACTCCTCCAGAGGTATCATTGCAGCATATCGTCAGGAAAAATACAAACAGTTTGGTCCGGAGCACTTTGCAGAGGCTTCCAGACAGGCAGTTATTGACATGGTTGCTGATATCAACAGTGTACTGTAATTAGCAAGAAATAAAAAGGTTGGAAAAACAACATGGCAAAATTAAAAATGACAGCTGCTGTTACCTCACAGGTACAGCTGGCAGAAGGAATTTATGACTTAAGACTGGCTGCGGGTGAGATCGCAGCCCAGGCTGTGCCTGGACAGTTCGTATCCCTTTATTCCAAAGACGGATCCAGACTGCTTCCAAGACCCATCAGCCTTTGTGGTATTGATAAAGAAAAGGGAGAACTGCGTCTGGTATACCGTGTGGCAGGAGCCGGAACAAAGGAATTTTCCGCACTGACAGCAGGAGATACTATTGACGTATTAGGACCTCTTGGAAATGGTTTCCCATTATTAGAAGGAAAGAAAGCATTCCTCATCGGCGGCGGTATCGGTATCCCGCCAATGCTTGAACTTGCAAAAGCATTAAACAAAGTAAACGGTGGTGAAATGGTACAGTCCGTTATCGGCTACCGTGACAGCCACATGTTCTTAAAAGAAGAATTTGAAGCATACGGCTCTGTAACTGTTGCCACAGAAGACGGCAGTGTAGGAACAAAGGGAAATGTATTAGATGCCATCCGTGAAAATGATCTGAAGGCAGATGTGATCTATGCCTGCGGACCGACTCCTATGCTTCGTGCCTTAAAGGCATACAGCCAGGAAAAAGGCATCCTCTGCTACTTATCCCTGGAAGAGAAAATGGCCTGCGGCATTGGTGCCTGTCTGGCATGCACCTGCCAGACAAAGGATGTGGACGAACATTCCCAGGTACATAACAAGCGTATCTGTAAGGATGGCCCCGTATTCCTGGCAGAAGACATTGAACTGTAAAGTACAGTAAAAATTGCCCGGATCAAAACGGGCGGACATGTGAGAAAGCAGGAGGCAGGACCGAATTATGAATATGAGTGTAAAGATCGCCGGAGTGGAATTTAAAAATCCGGTTATGGAAGCGTCCGGCACCTTTGGTTCCGGTATGGAATACAGCGAGTTTGTAGATTTAAGCCGTCTTGGCGCTGTTGTCACAAAAGGTGTGGCAAATGTGCCGTGGCCGGGAAACCCGACACCAAGGATCGCAGAGACCTACGGCGGCATGATCAATGCCATTGGTCTGCAGAACCCGGGTATCGATGTATTTGCAAAGAGAGATATCCCATTTTTAAAGAAATATGATACAAAGATCGTAGTTAATGTGTGCGGAAAGACCACAGAAGATTACATTGATGTAGTAGAGCGCCTGGGAGATGAGCCGGTAGATATGCTGGAGATCAACATTTCCTGTCCAAACGTAAAAGAGGGCGGTATCGCCTTCGGTCAGGATCCTAAGGCAGTAGAAGCTATTACAAAGGCAGTAAAAGCCCATGCAAAACAGCCGGTTGTTATGAAATTAAGCCCGAATGTAACAGATATTACAGTTATGGCAAAGGCAGCAGAGGCAGGCGGCGCAGATGCCATTTCCCTGATCAATACTTTAACCGGTATGAAGATCGACATCAACCGCAGAACCTTCGCAGTTGCCAATAAAACAGGAGGACTTTCCGGTCCAGCTATCCGCCCGGTAGCTGTACGCATGGTCTATCAGGCAGCCCAGGCAGTAAAAGTGCCGATCATCGGTATGGGCGGTATCTGCAATGCAGATGACGCGCTGGAATTTATCCTTGCAGGCGCAACTGCAGTAGCAATCGGTACTGCAAACTTCCACGACCCATATGCAACTGTTAAAACAGTCGATGGCATTAAGGCATATATGGAAAAATATGGAATTGAAGATATTAACGAACTGATCGGTGCAGTGAAGTAATAAAACAGTCACATAAGAAATTTGGAAAAAATTGGAAAAATAAGGAGGGCATTACCATGGAAAGCTATAAGCAGGAATTTATTGAATTTATGGTAGAAAGCAATGTATTAAAATTTGGAGATTTCACCTTAAAGAGCGGAAGAAAGTCCCCATTCTTTATGAACGCAGGCGCCTATGTAACAGGTACCCAGTTAAAGAAATTAGGTGAGTACTACGCAAAGGCTATTCACGACAACTTTGGTCTGGACTTTGACGTACTCTTTGGACCGGCTTACAAGGGTATTCCGTTAAGCGTTGCAACCACCATGGCGATCAGCGATTTATACGGAAAAGACATCCGTTACTGCTCCAACCGTAAGGAAGTAAAGGACCACGGTGATACCGGTATCCTGTTAGGAAGCAAGATCAAAAACGGCGACCGTGTTATGATCATTGAGGACGTTACCACTTCCGGTAAGTCCATTGAAGAGACATTCCCAATCATTAAGGCTCAGGGCGATGTAGAGATTAAGGGTCTCATCGTTTCCTTAAACCGTATGGAGCGTGGAAAAGGAACCAAGAGTGCTTTAGACGAGATCAAAGATCTGTACGGCTTCCCAACTGCAGCCATCGTTACCATGGCAGATGTAACAGAGTGCTTATACAACAAGGAATGCAACGGTCAGGTAGTGATCGATGATAAGATCAAGGCAGCTCTTGATGCATATTATGAACAGTACGGCGCAAAGAACGAATAAGAGCCGGAGGTAGTTGCAATATGGAGAGAGTATATAAAACAATGAAGGTTACAGGAGCCGGCTGTATTGCAGCAGGTGTTGTGATCCTGGTGACAGGTCTTGTGGTAGGCATTATTTCCATTGTCAATGGAGCGCTGCTTTTAAAACGCAAATCCGAAATTGAATTTTAGGATGCGGGGTCACAGATGATCAGAAACACAACTAAACGCCAGAAGATGGGATGGGTACTGTTTATACTGTACCTGTGCCTTCTGGCGTATTTCATGTTTTTTTCAGAGTCATTCGGACGAACGGATACAGACAGGGACTACGCCTATAACCTGATCCTTTTTAAAGAGATCAGCCGTTATTTCAAATATTATAATGTACTGGGATTTCCATTGTTTATGATCAACATTGTGGGAAATATCGTTGCTTTTGCACCCTTTGGATTTTTTCTGCCGGTCATCAGCAGAAGAAGCAAGAAATGGTATAATACAGTGACTTTTGGTTTTACCTGGAGCCTGATCTTAGAAACATTGCAGCTGATATCCAAAGTGGGCAGTTTTGATGTAGATGACCTGTTCCTTAATACACTGGGAGCAGCTTTCGGCTTTGGCTGTTACTGTCTGGTACAGCATATGCGATTACGTTACAGGAGGAAAATACATTGAGACAGATCGGAAACAAGGTTTCCTATGTGAAAAATCCCTTTGCAAAGAACAGTTTTTACTGTCTGGGTCTGGGAATCGCCTCCCTTCTTTTAGGTGCCTTAAGCATGTATTTTTCTGTTAAAAACGCAGGACAGGGAGGCTTAAATACAGGAGCCTACGGATTTTCCAGTATGGCAGCAGCCATTATGGGGCTCTGGTACGGCATCCTTTCCTTTACAGAAGATGACTGTAATTATATTTTAGCCAGGATCGGGATGGCTTTAGAGGGGATCATCCTTCTTGTCTGGGTCATCATTATATTTACCGGTATCTTCAGATAAGTGATACCAGGATCAAAAGGGCAAAATATAAGTATCAAAGCAGGCAGATGCGGATGTACAAGGAGGGAATACATTTTATGGATTATAGAACAATTTTACAGGAAGAAAACGATGCCGTAAGAGAACGGCTGGACCTTTCCATGGAGCGCGTGGCAGCCATGGGAGAAGATGATATCCGGCAGCCTTACGGCAATTATTTTAGATGCGTTTCCCGCTTTATATTAATGATCGGGGAACTGGTAAAAGAAAGAGAAGAGGGAAAAAAACTTTCTCTGCCTCAGTTACAGGAGCGAAATCACAGACTTTATGAAGATATTTTGCCTGAGCACTATGAGGTAAGCTTTGCAAACCCGGACTATGCGGTAAAAGAACTGGGAGAAGGCTACGGACAGATCTTATCTGCTCTTTATACAGAAATTCGTGGAGATATTGTCTATGCCTTTGAAATGCGCCTGGAAAATATCACGATCTTAAATGAAGTCTTTTTAGAGGTGTATAACCTGTTTGTCCAGGCATGGGAAGAAGGAACCGACCAGCCAAAAGAGCAGCAGATCAAAGATGCTTTTTACTGGTATGTCAGTGATTATTCAGACCTGCTGCTTCCATGGCGGATCAGGGAAGGACTGGACCCGAAACTTTCTTTTGCAAAAGATATCATTATGGAAAGTGACTTAAATGATCTTTCCTATTTATATGAGTTTGGTGAGTATATCTCAGAGTCTGAGTTAAAGCTGGCTGCTTTTATGAACACCCTTCCTCAGGAGACTGTGGATAAAATGGCAGATACCTATACAGAAGGTTACCGCAAAGGCTTTTCTGTTATGGGAAGAGACATTACCAAAAAGAAGACGGTGGTTGTAGAATATCAGCTTGGCTTTGAGCGGATGATCCGCAAAGCAGTGGAAAATTTCCAGAAAATGGGACTGGAACCCATCTTCTATCGTGCTGCTGTAGAGTCCTTAAACCGCAGACCAAACGGAAAACGAGGCTATTTTGGCGCTTCTGCCAACAAGCAGTATGATTATGATCACCGTTATGACAGCGCCCTTTATATGGGAAATGCCTTTAAAGAGAGAAAACTTTCTATTTTAAAGGCTGCTTATGAGCAGTACAGTGAACTGGCTTCCTGGTGTGCCGGCCCTGCTGTAGTAGAGACCTTCGGGGAAGAAGGCTTTACACCGGTAAATAAGAAAACAGCCCTTGCTTTAAATGATCATCAGCAGGAGCTGACACTAGCTTATGCAAATGAGTCACGCCAGGTCATCAACCAGTATATGCCGGGAGATGAAACCAGCTTTACTATTATTGCTTTCCCGAAGCCGGAGATCGGACCGGATTTTGAGGACATTTTCCGTGAGACCATTGCCATCAACACACTGGACTACGAAAAATACCAGAAGATCCAGCAGAAGCTGATCGATGCCTTAGACAAGGCGGACTATGTGGAGATCACAGGACGGGATGGAAATGAAACTTCCATGAAGGTGCAGCTTCATACGCTGACCGACCCTGAAAAGCAGACTAATTTTGAAAACTGCGTATCCGATGTAAATATTCCGTTGGGAGAAGTATTTACCTCTCCTGTGCTTACAGGCACAGAAGGCTTTCTTCATGTAAAAGAGGTTTATGTGGAAGATTATCTCTTTAAAGACCTGCGTATGGTATTTAAAGACGGAAAAGTAACCGAGTTTGGCTGCGGAAATTTCCCAGAGTCCAAAGAGCAGGGAAAAGACCTGGTAAAACAGGTGATCATGCGCGGCCACAGCTGGCTTCCGCTGGGTGAGTTTGCCATTGGAACCAACACCACAGCTTATGCGATGGCAAAGAAATACCAGATCGGCAGCAAGCTGCCTATCCTTATTGCTGAGAAAACAGGTCCACATTTTGCAGTAGGAGATACCTGCTACAGTTTTGCAGAAGACTCACCTATGTACAACCCGGACGGCAAAGAAGTGATCGCCAGAGACAATGAGATCTCCCTTTTAAGAAAAGAGGATATGTCAAAGGCATATTTCAGCTGCCATACAGATATTACGGTTCCTTATTGCGAACTGGGAGATATTGTGGCTGTGGGAAAAGACGGCAGCCGGATCACACTGATCAGACAGGGAAGATTTGCCTTAGAGGGAACAGAAGGTTTAAATGAGGCCTTAGATTAATATTTATTTCACAAAAAGTTCATTATTTTACTCTTGTAAAGAAGAGTAGATTTAGGTTATGATTAAGAGTAGCCTAAAATGCACATGTTTCAGTATAAGTACTGAAGAAAGCATTCAGGACGTTCGCACTGCGGGCGTCCTGTTCTTATTGTTTACAGAAAGGAGTATTTTACCTACTATGCTAAAAGTTTTATCAAAATGCATCCGTGAGTATAAGCAGGCATCCCTGAAAGCACCTTTGATGGTATCCCTGGAAGTGGTAATGGAGTGTATCATTCCATTTATCATTGCACAGCTGGTAAACCGGATGAAGGCAGGTGCCGGTTTCCGTGAGATCGCCATGTATGGACTGGTGTTGGTCGTTATGGCAACACTTTCCCTTATATTCGGTATTGCAGCAGGTAATGCCTGTGCCACTGCTTCCTGCGGATTTGCAAAGAACGTGAGAAAGGACCTGTTCTATAAGATCCAGGACTTTTCCTTTGAAAACATTGACCGGTTTTCATCTTCCTCTTTAGTTACCCGCCTGACTACAGACGTAACCAATGTACAGATGGCCTATATGATGATCGTCCGCATTGCCATCCGTGCACCACTTATGCTTATTTTTGCTTTTGTCATGGCCTTTATCATGGGCGGCAGAATGGCATGTATTTTTATCATTGTAGTGCCCATACTGGGAATTGGCCTTTTTTCCATTATCCGTCTGGTCATGCCGCTGTTCCGCGCTGTATTTAACAAATATGATGCTTTAAATAATTCTGTTCAGGAAAATATTAAGGGCATCCGTGTTGTGAAATCTTATGTGCGGGAGGAGTATGAAAAAGAGAAGTTTGACCGCGCAGCAGAAGATGTGTGCGGTGATTTTACCCGTGCAGAAAAGATCCTTGCATTTAACAATCCGCTGATGCAGTTCTGCCTGTATACAGTTACGATCTTTGTGCTGTCTTTTGGTTCCTATACCATTATCACCAGCCGGGGACTGGATCTGGATGTAGGACAGTTTTCCGCTCTTTTAACCTATAGTTTCCAGATCTTAAGCAGTCTTATGATGGTGTCCATGGTCTTTGTTATGATCACACTGGCTTCTGAGTCTGCAAAGCGAATCGTAGAAGTTCTGGAAGAGAAGAGCAGCCTGGTAAATCCACAAAATCCGGTTTACGAGGTAAAAGACGGTTCTGTAGATTTTGAAAATGTAAGTTTTAAATATTCCAAAAAGGCAGAGAGAAATGCCCTGGAGAACATTAACCTTCATATTAATTCCGGTGAAACCATTGGTATCATCGGCGGAACCGGTTCTTCCAAGTCTACTCTGATCCAGCTGATCTCCCGTCTGTATGATACAACAGAAGGTGTGGTAAAAGTTGGTGGAAGAGATGTGCGGGAATATGACCTGCAGACACTGCGTAATCAGGTTGCCGTTGTTTTACAGAAGAATATCCTGTTCTCCGGTACTATCGAAGAAAACCTGCGCTGGGGCGATAAGAATGCCACTCCTGAGGAAATGGCTCATGCCTGCAAACTGGCTCAGGCAGATGAATTTGTTCTCCGTTTCCCGGACAAGTACAAGTCTTATATTGAGCAGGGCGGTGCCAATGTTTCCGGTGGTCAGAAGCAGAGACTTTGTATTGCAAGAGCACTTCTTAAAAAGCCGAAGATCCTGATCTTAGATGATTCTACCAGTGCAGTAGATACAAAGACAGATGCAATGATCCGGAGCGGATTTAAGGAATTTATCCCGGAGACTACAAAGATCATTATCGCACAGCGTATTTCATCTGTTCAGGAAGCCGATCATATTATTGTAATGGATGGCGGAAAGATCCAGGCAGTTGGAAATCACGAAGAACTGATGAAGAGCAGTCCGATCTACAAAGAAGTATACGACTCACAGAACAAAGGAGGCGGTCAGGATGAAGAATAATGGAAAAGCCATGGCAAAGGCTGGAAAAAAGACACTTTTTCGTCTGATCCGCACGATTTTCGGATTTTTCCCTGTGCTTATGCCTCTGGTAATTATTGGTATTTTATTTAATGCCATCGTAGGTTCCATTCCTTCTATTTTCATGCAGAAGGTTATTGCAGTCATAGAAGAAAACTGGCAGTCCGGTGACTGGAATGGCTGTAAGGATCAGATCCTGCATTATACAGGTATTCTTCTTACCCTTTATGGCCTGGCGTTGGCAGCTTCCATTTTCTATAACCGGAAAATGGCAGAGATCACTCAGGGAACCTTAAAGAAATTACGTGAAAAAATGTTTAACAGCATGCAGGATTTCCCTGTTAAATATTTTGATACCCACAATCATGGCGATATCATGAGTTATTACACCAATGATATTGATACCCTGCGTCAGCTGATCTCCCAGAGTATCCCGCAGTTTTTAAATGCCGCAGTTATGGTAACCACTGTATTCTGCATCATGCTTTACTACAGCATCTGGATGGCACTGGTGGTAGTTGCAGGTGTTGTGATCATGTTAAATATCATCAAAAAGGTAGGCGGAAGCTCTGCAAGATTTTTCATCCAGCAGCAGAAAGCCATTGGTAAGACCGAAGGTTTTGTGGAAGAAATGATGAATGGCCAGAAGGTCATTAAGGTGTTCTGCCATGAAGAAGAAAGCGAAAAGGCTTTTGATGCTATTAATGATGAGCTGTTCCATGTGTCTGAAACAGCTAATAGATACGCAAATACCCTGGGACCGATCTTAAACAATATCGGTAACCTGCTGTATGTGGCAGTAGCTCTTGCCGGAAGTTTATTCCTGATGTTTAAAGTGCCTAATTTAAGCATTTCCCGATTACCATTTTCTATTAGTATCGTAGTGCCGTTCTTAAACATGACCAAACAGTTTGCAGGAAACATCAACCAGGTTTCCCAGCAGATCAATGCCGTTGTCATGGGTATGGCAGGTGCAGAGCGTATTTTTGGCCTGTTAGATGAAAAGCCGGAGGAAGATGAAGGATATGTAACACTGGTAAATGCAGTGGAAAATCCTGACGGAACTCTTTCAGAGCACAAAGAACGTACTGGTGTCTGGGCATGGAAACATCCCCACAGTGACGGAACGGTTACTTATACCAGGCTGACAGGTGATGTACGTTTTGAAAATGTAGATTTTGGTTATGATCCTGGTAAGACAGTTCTTCATAATATTACACTGTATGCAGAACCTGGCCAGAAGGTAGCTTTTGTAGGTGCGACTGGTGCCGGAAAGACTACTATCACTAATCTGATCAATCGTTTTTATGATATTTCTGATGGAACCATCCGTTATGATGGCATCAATATCAGGAAGATCAAAAAGTCAGATCTGCGCCATTCTTTAGGTATTGTTTTACAGGATACCAACCTGTTTACAGGTACTGTAATGGAAAATATCCGCTACAGTAACCCGGATGCAACAGATGACGAGTGCATAGGAGCAGCAAAACTGGCTGGTGCCCATGACTTTATCACCCGTCTGCCGGAAGGCTATGAGACTGTTATTACCGGAAATGGTGAGAATTTATCTCAGGGACAGAGACAGCTGATCTCCATTGCCAGAGCAGCCGCTGCAGACCCGCCAGTTATGATCTTAGATGAGGCAACATCCTCTATTGATACACGTACAGAGGCTATCGTACAGCGGGGAATGGACGCCCTGATGCAGGGACGCACTGTATTTGTCATTGCACACAGACTGTCTACAGTACGAAACTCTGATGTGATCATGGTACTGGAACAGGGCCACATCATCGAGCGCGGCAGCCATGATAAGCTGATCGAGGAGAAAGGAAAGTATTATCAGTTGTATACTGGGGCGTTTGAGTTGGAATGATAGCGCGGGTTTGTAAATAGGATTTATAGATTTGTGAGAAAAAATGTTCGCTCGGAGTCTTTCTGTGCCTGATTTTGTGAGAAGATTTTTTGTCAGTTGTGCCCATATTTCTGAGGCATACGCGGCGCGTATGTTGATGAAATTTGGGTGCGACTGGCGGAAAATCGGCCACAAAGGCAGGTGCATGAAAGGCTTCGAGAGGACATATAGAAAAGGGGGAAGGCAGATGGTTGATAAAATGGCGTTCTTAAAAGCGTATAACATTGACGAAGACGATTTTAAGGCAGCTGACATTTCCTGGGAAGAGCTGGCAGCGATCTATGATGATTATCTGTTAAAAGAAGAAAAACTTCGTGGGATCGGCAAAGACTTTGTCAACGATTATCTCTATGATATTGAGCGGGCAGGAATTCATTCCTACCGCTACCGTACCAAAAATCCGGGACATCTTTTAGAGAAGATCATACGAAAAAGAAAAGAAGATCCGGAGAAATTCAAAGATCTGAACCGGAGCAATTATTACAAATACATGACCGATCTGATCGGTATCCGTGTATTCTTCCTGTACCGGGAAGACTGGATCTACTTCCACAAATATATTACCACTGTATTTGAAAATGATCCAAGTATCTACGTAAAAGACCGAGGCCGGGATTTTGACGAAGATCCGTCCCACTGCTATATTGCAGAGCGTCCAAAGGTATACCGTAGAAATGGTGATACACGCATTTATGATGAAAAACTGATCGATATCAAGTCAGACGGCATTTACCGTTCTCTCCACTACATTATCAAGTATAAAGGATATTATGTGGAGATCCAGGGAAGAACGCTGTTTGAGGAAGGCTGGAGCGAGATCGATCATGACATCGTCTATCCATATTATAAAGACGATGAAATGTTAAAAGATTTTTCTACCTTATTAAACCGCCTTTCCGGTATGGCAGATGAGATGAGTTCCTATTTCCGCAGGATGCGCAGTGTGAGAGAAGAGCAGGGGTTACTGTCACACCATTCGGGGGAAGGTAAAAAAGAATGATAGTTCAACCATGACAGTAACAAAAATACGCTTTCTTTTCCAGGTTCCAGAAGGAACCATAGAAGAGAAAGCGTATTTTTTATATACAGCAGTGAGCAAGAATGTTATACTCACATGCTTTCTGTTTTAACCAGCCAGATGCAGTACATTGATCAGTAAGATCCAGCTTAATCCATAGTAAGAAACAACAGCAACCAAGTCGTTTACAGTTGTGATCAGTGGACCGGAAGCAACGGCCGGGTCAACATTGATCTTTTTAAAGAACAGTGGGATACAGGTACCTACGGCACCGGAGATCACCATTGCTAAAAGTAACGCAGCTCCGATACAGCCGGATACAGCATAGGCGAATGCAAAAGGCTTTCCTTTTGCGACCACAATGTATAAGCCAATGGCTGTGAAAGAAAGTACGCCAAGGATCAGACCATTTGAGAAGGCAATGCGCATTTCCTTCCATACCAGTTCCAGCTTCTGCTTTCCGGTAAGGGACTCGTCCATAAGCACACGGATGGTAACAGCCAGAGACTGGGTACCAACGTTTCCGGCCATGTCCAGAATCAGGGACTGGAAGCACATGATCAGTGTCAGCTGGCTTACTACCTGTTCAAAGAGGCCTACAACAGAGGAAACTACCATACCCAGAGCCAACAGAACTAACAGCCATGGAAGACGTTTCTTTAAACTTTCTTTTAAAGGTTCCTTTAAATCTTCCTCAGCAGTCAGACCTGCGAACTTAGCGTAATCTTCACCCATCTCATCATCGACCAGGTCTACGATACTCTGGGAAGTGATAACACCTAACAGTTTGTTGTTATTATTAAGGACTGGGATAGAGTCCTCGGAATAGTCTTTCAGTTTTTCAATACAGTCATCGATCAGTTCATGACCATATACATAAGGATAAGAGGTAACGATCAGATCCTCCAAAGCGGAGTCCTGTCTTGCAATGATCAGATCCTTCAGATCCATTGCGCCATAAAAGGTCTGATCCTCTGTTACCATAAAAATGGTAGAAATATTGTCATTCTTAGCTGCCTGTTCTACCAGACTGCTCATGGCCTGCTTTACGGTCAGATTTTCGCGGATCACAATACAGTTTGTGGTCATCCAGCTACCGATCTCATCTTCATCGAAGGCTGCGATCACGGCAATATCTTTTTTTGCGTCATCATCCAGAAGTTCTGTAAGAAGAGAGCGTTTTTCTTTGGAAGTCATTTTTAAAACATCCACAACAGCGTCTGTTTCCATAGCAGAAAGGATAGCAGCAGCTTTCTTTACGTCCATTTCATCCAGATATTCCGCTGCCTGTTTCTGGTCGATATGCTCGAAAATATCAGAAAGCATATCTGTATCAAGGATACGGCAGATCTTGCGCCGTTCAGCTAAGGTTAGTTCCGGGAAAATGTCAGCAAGGTCGTTTTCATGGTAATCTTCCAGTTTATTTCTCAGAATACCCGGTGAGGCATTGCTTCGGATTACAGACAGGATCTCCTGGCTGTGATCCTGAACTTGAACTTTGTTTTCCATTTCAGTCTCCTTTTCATCTTTATTTTATTCAGTTTTCAACACGCCATCCTGTATAAAACATGATTTTATGGGCACAACAAAACCTGCACCTGTAAAATGTGCAGAAATAATAAACGCAGCATGTATCTGTGCGTCTGAGGATATGCGTGACAACTAAATTGAAAGACGGTATCCGTCCTCCATTTACAGTTTTGCGATGGATATTACAGGAGTTGTAAGAACGGGATAAGAAATGAAAAAGAAGTCCTGTATTTCAAGTTATATGAAATTATACGAAACAGAATAGACCGCTGTTTCCTTTATATCCCGTGCGTCTACTTCGCCCATGACTATCGCAACCGTCCATTCTGTTCACCTGCCTTTTTCGTAAGATTAATGACCTGATGGCCTGAAGCGTTTATTAACAACTTCTTTACATATTATAAAGCCTGAGCTCAAAATTTTCAATATAAAATGTGTACAGGTACTGATAAAATTGTGTAAAATTTCTCAAAAAGGATATGAAAAAAAGATGGCACGAAAAATAGAAAAAGTGTTTCGCACCATCTTTTATAGTGAGATATTCTTAACGCCTGATATCTGGCAGAAAGGGGCTTATAAATATAAATAGGTTACAGTCGGTAGCATACTTTGCCTGGATTTAAGATCATTTTCGGATCAAATACACGTTTGATACCTTCCATTAACGCCATGTTGGTCTCACCAATAGACTCTACCAGATACTGGATCTTACCGGAGCCGATACCATGTTCACCGGAAACAAGTCCGCCCTGTGCGGACGCCTCTTTATAGATAAGGTCAAAGAATTTATCTACTCGCTTTTTAAATTCTTCTTCTGTAAGGTCATTGGAGCACTCATAAATATGAAGATTTCCATCACCTGCATGTCCAAAGGAACGGATCACAAGACCACATTCTTCACCGGTCTTATTTACAAATTCAAGATAAGAAGCGATCTTTGTAACAGGAACGACTACATCACACTCATCAAGGAGCTTAGTCTCTTCCATGATCACTTCCAGAAAAGCGGAACGGGCTGCCCAGGCGTCACGCATTTTGGCAGGACTGTCAGCAACCAAAACGTCCATGGCACCGGCGTCAAGGACCAGTTCAGCTGCCTGTTCAAGAAGTGTATATAACTGGTCTTCGCTGTCAGAATCCAGTGTGATCAGAAGATAAGCGCCCACAGGCTGTCCCTCCATTTCTCTCGGGAAAGTAGAACGTCCGGTATGGCGTTCGGAAGCCAGTACGATCTCACGTTCCATAAATTCGATGGCCTGAGGATTTAAAGAAGACATTTTTAACTTCGGTACTGTTTCAAGAGCAGTTTTCAGATTTTCAAATGGTACGATCAGGGAAGCGCTTGCCTTTGGAGCAGGAATGATCTTTAAGGTCAGTTCCGTAATGATGCCTAATGTACCTTCAGAGCCGATCATAAGGTTCAACAGAGAATAACCGGAAGAGGTCTTGGAAACCGTAGCACCAAGGTGGGTGATCTCGCCCGTTGGAAGCACAACGGTCATGGCGCGTACATAATCTCTGGTGGAACCATATTTAACAGCGCGCATGCCACCTGCATTGGTAGCCACATTTCCACCTACGCAGGCAAATTTTTCACCTGGATCCGGCGGGTACATCATGCCTTTTGTCAGGCAGTCTGCAGCAAGGTCATTTAAAAGAACGCCACATTCAATATTTACAACGAAATTTTCCAGATCATAATTTAGGATCCGGTTCATTTTTGACATATCAAGAAGAACACCGCCAAGAAGGGGAACAGCGCCGCCTGCAAGTCCGGTTCCGGCACCTCTTGGTGTAACAGGAATGGTATTTTCATAGCAGATCTTCATAACAGCAGCTACTTCCTCGGTGGAACGTGGTTGGACTACCAGGTCGGGCATATGAGTGCCGTAAATAGGCATTTCATCTCTGGAAAAATCAGGGTTGATATCATCGCCGGTAAGGATGTGATCCGATACCGCTTTCAGCTTGGAAATGATCTCAGGTGTGAGAGTATTATATTGATCCATAGTTTATAACCTCCTGTGCTGTATATCAGGGCGTATCTTTTTTAAAACAGAGCCCTGTTCATCTGGCAGTTTCATTATATAAAAAAGGGCCAAAATTGTGCAATGTGTAAAATATACAAAGATAAAAAGGGGATTTTGTATGTAATTTTATTAACAATGCACAATAAAACAGGGGTGACTTTTACATGATTTTCCGGAAAGGATTTTCCGGAAAAGATGAGAGGGGAGGAAAAAAAAGGAAAGGCTTTGCCGGTTTTTAAACTATGGTTTGTTAGAGAATTAACGACCTTGAAACGGCAGTAAAAATGACAGGAAATACAATGAGAAAAATGCTGTTTTTTTATGTTGAAAATCAACAAAAATTGTGAAAAGTGAAAGAGGAATGGGAAAAGCGCAAGGATTTTGGGGAATACACTTGTATAGTGAAATTATTTTAGGTATAATGAAATGAGATATACTAAGATGAAACGGGCAGACTGCCGTTTTATCAGACAAAAAATAGGAGGAATACTCGTGAACAGAGAGAAGATTATTGTAATCGACTTTGGCGGTCAGTACAATCAGCTGGTTGCCCGCCGTGTACGTGAGTGCAATGTTTATTGTGAGATCTATTCTTACAGAACTGATATTGAAAAGATCAAAGAAATGAATCCAAAGGGTATCATTTTAACCGGCGGACCAAACAGTGTATATGAAGAAGGCGCTGCAACCTGCAGCAAAGAACTGTTTGAACTGGGAATTCCGGTACTTGGACTGTGCTATGGTGCACAGCTGATGATGCATTTATTAGGCGGTCATGTATGCAAGGCACCTGTTCGTGAATACGGAAAGATCGAAGTAACCGTAGATCAGTCCAGCAAGCTGTTCAGTAACGTATCTGAAAAGACCATCTGCTGGATGAGCCACAACGATTACATCGAAAAAGAAGCTCCTGGATTTAAGATCATCGCTCACACAGACAACTGCCCGGTAGCAGCTGTAGAGTGTGCAGAGAAGAACCTGTATGCGATCCAGTATCATCCAGAGGTACTTCATACTGTAGAAGGAACCAAGATGCTGTCCAACTTCGTATACAATGTCTGCGGTTGTGCAGGTGACTGGAAGATGGATGCATTCGTTGAGAATACCATCAAAGCCATCCGTGCAAAAGTTGGAAACGGTAAGGTGCTGTGTGCACTGTCCGGCGGTGTAGACTCCTCTGTAGCAGCAGTTATGCTTGCAAAGGCAGTTGGCGACCAGCTGACCTGTGTATTCGTAGATCACGGCCTGCTGCGTAAAAACGAAGGCGACGAAGTAGAAGAAGTATTCGGACCAAACGGCCCATACAACTTAAACTTCATCCGTGTAAATGCCCAGGACCGTTTCTACAGCAAATTAGCAGGTGTAGAAGAGCCTGAAAGAAAACGTAAGATCATCGGTGAAGAATTCATCCGTGTATTTGAGGAAGAAGCAAAGAAGATCGGCGCTGTAGACTTCCTGGTACAGGGAACCATCTATCCAGACGTTGTAGAAAGTGGTCTGGGCGGTGAATCTGCAGTGATCAAGTCCCATCACAATGTAGGAGGACTTCCTGACTACGTAGATTTCAAGGAGATCATCGAACCTCTCCGTGACCTGTTCAAAGATGAAGTACGTAAGGCCGGCTTAGAGCTTGGTATCCCGGAGAAACTGGTATACCGTCAGCCATTCCCGGGTCCAGGCCTTGGAATTCGTATCATCGGCGAAGTAACCGCTGAAAAAGTAAAGATGGTACAGGAAGCAGACGCCATCTACCGCGAAGAGATCGCAAACGCAGGTCTCGACCGCAGCATCGGCCAGTACTTCGCAGCACTGACCAACATGCGCTCCGTAGGCGTTATGGGCGATGAAAGAACCTACGACTACGCCATCGCATTAAGAGCCGTAAACACCATCGACTTCATGACTGCCGAAGCAGCCGAGATTCCGTGGGAAGTACTTGGAAAAGTGGCAAGCAGAATTGTTAATGAAGTGAAGCATGTGAACAGAGTGCTTTATGATTGCACTGGAAAGCCACCGGCTACGATTGAGTTTGAATAAACAAAAATGCTTAGTAAATCCAGCATTTATACGGGTTTGCGGCGTTTTAAAAAGTCTTTTGATAACAATTTGATAACAGTTGCATGAGAGCCATTATTCTTGGAATCCGGTGGTTTTGGAGTTGGAGAATGATGGAATGGTGGCTGTGTAGCTGGTCTATCGTTCAGAGCCATATTCGGAACGAATCCATATTATAAACGAAGCCCTTAGCTGTGGGTAGTAACTCATAGCTAAGGGCTTTTTGTCGTCTTTATTTATCGGATTTGAGCATTTTGACCAGAGCGTCGCTGAGTTCCTGAGACGGAACTTTTGCCCAGATCTGTGTGGTATCGAACTCCGGATAGTGATAACGCCAGTTGTCGTATTCATCCTTGCTGATTTCACAGGAAGACAGCTTGTCAGCCTGTTCTTTCCATGTATACAGCATTTTCAGCAGTTCGTGAGCTTCTTTTCCTTTGGAAGTATCGACTTTCAGACAGATCTCCTCATCTGCTTCGCTGACGGTCAGACCGTACAGATCTTCAAGGGTAAACAAAGTGTGCATCAGACCGACATAGCTGTCAATATCCGGCACATCAAGAGCCTGCGGTGAAACATCGAGTGCCTGTGCCAGTGCGGCAGTAAGCTCTGCTTTGGGTTTTCGTGTTCCGGTTTCATATTGTGCTAAGCGTACATCGGCACTTCGCTCCGGAAAGCCGACAATCGTACCCAGATATTTTTGTGTCATTCCACGCAAAAGGCGGAAAAAATGGATTCTCTCTCCAATCGCCATAACAGTATTCACTCCTTACACATGATATACATGGAGTATAGCAGATATGTTTAAGAAAAGTCAATATAATACAAAACAAAAAAGTTTAATATTTTCCGAAAAGCCACTTGACACAAACAAATATGCTTAGTATAATAAGCTCGAAATTAAACAAATACGTTTAATGAAACTGAATGACCGTCCGAACAGCACAAACTGCCAAGACCTTGCCAGAAAGCAAGCGAGCACCTGATCTGATGCGTCAGACTGGAACAGCGCAGCACCGAACAGGGGATGCCTGCTGGAACTTCCTTCGGATAGAACGGCAATAAAAAATCAAGGAAAGGGATGATAAGATGAACAACAAATTTATTTGTGCCGAAGAAGTAGCACAGGAATTGAGCGTATCAAAGCCGTATGCCTATAAGCTGATTAAACGGCTCAATGATGAATTAAAAGAAAAAGGATTTATTACGATTTCCGGACGAGTGAATCGCCAGTATTTCAACGAAAGACTCTATGGAATGGGAAATCCACAAAGGGATACCACGATGTCCTACAAGGCAGGACAGGAATAAGGAAAGGAGGAACAGTGATGCCGGTATTTAAGAACGAAAGCAATGGAACATGGTATGTGATGTCCAGATATGTCAACTGGAAAGGCGAGCGTAAGCAGAAATGCAAGCGTGGATTTGCTACCAAGAGGGAAGCACAGGAATGGGAGCGTATGTTTCAGTTGCAGAACTCATCGGATATGGACATGAGCTTTGAAGCGTTTACGGAACTGTATATCCGGGACATGAAAAGCCGACTGAAAGAAAACACATGGATGACCAAGGAGCATATCATCCGCACAAAGATTTTGCCTTATTTCGGAAAGCTGAAAATCAGCGAGATTTCCACGAAAGAGGTTATCGCATGGCAGAATGAAATGCTTGCCTATCGTGATGATAAGAGAAAACCGTATTCCCAGACTTATCTGAAAACACTGCACAATCAGTTGTCAGCGATTTTCAATCATGCAGTACGTTATTATGAGCTGCGTTCCAATCCAGCTGCGAAAGCAGGAAATATGGGGAGTGAAGAACACAAGGAAATGCTGTTCTGGACGAAAGAAGAATATAAGAAGTTCTCCTTTGAGATGATGGACAAGCCGATTTCCTTTTATGCGTTTGAAATGCTTTACTGGTGCGGTATCCGGGAAGGAGAATTACTGGCACTGACCGCATCCGATTTTGATTTTGAGAAAGAAACTGTCAGAATCAACAAATCTTATCAGCGGTTACACGGAGAAGATGTGATTACTACACCGAAAACAAAGAAAAGTAATCGTACCATTAAGATGCCAAAATTCCTCTGTGAAGAAATGCAGGAATATTTGGGGATGCTTTACGGATTAAAGAAGAAAGACCGCATCTTTACCATCACAAAAAGCTATCTTCATCACGAAATGGACAGAGGGGCGAAAGCCGCAGGGGTAAAGCGTATCCGCATCCATGATTTAAGGCACAGCCATATCAGTCTGTTAATTGATATGGGATTTTCGGCAGTGGCGATTGCAGATCGTGTAGGACACGAAAGCATAGACATCACTTACCAGTATGCTCATCTGTTCCCGTCCAAGCAGACGGAAATGGCAGATAGATTAGATGACGTAGGGAAAGGAGATTTTGAGAATGTCAGCTAAAAACAGAGATAACAAAAACCGTTGGAGAAACATTACGGTCGGGTTCCGGGTATCGCCCGAAGAAAATGAACTCATCAATAAGGCAGTTGCTTTATCGGGACTGCCAAAGCAGGAATACTGCTACCGCCGCTGCCTGAATCAGGAGATTGTGGTACAGGGCAATCCGAGAGTGTATAAGGCACTCAGAAAGGAGCTTGCAGAAGTTCTTACAGAATTAAAGCGGATTGAAACCGGAAACAGCGTGGATGAGGAACTGCTGAATGTGATCGAGCTGATTACCATTATTCTTGGCGGTCTGAAAGGAGAAAATGAGAATGGAAAATAAAAAAGAAAAGACTGCTCCGGATGTATCTGTTGGCGCAGATACGGAGCAGCCGCTTTTCAAAAACACTACCAGTAGTATATCCAAATATCAGGGAAATATCAAGAGTTTTGAGGAAATGCAGCGAGAAATGCAGTTGAGTTTAGACTCATCTTATCTCAAAACCATTTCCATGAATGAACTGTTCGATACGCAGTATGGGAGTAAGCAGCCGTTGATTGACGGTCTGCTTTATCCTGGCACTTATATCTTTGCAGGTTCGCCTAAACTGGGAAAGAGTTTTCTGATGGCACAGCTTGCCTACCATGTCAGCACAGGAACGTTGCTCTGGAATTATACGACCCGGAAAGGAACGGTGCTGTATCTTGCACTGGAGGATGATTACCGCCGCTTGCAGGAGCGTTTATACCGGATGTTTGGGACGGAGAGTACAGATAATCTTTACTTTTCTGTTTCTGCCGGTCAGCTTGGAAAAGGACTGGATGAACAGCTTGCAAGATTCGTGGCAGAGCATACGGACACGAAACTGATTATCATTGATACGCTTCAGAAAGTGCGTGAGGTTGGCGGAGATAATTACAGTTATGCCAATGATTATCAGATTATGGCGAGACTCAAAAGTTTTGCGGATGCTCACTGTCTTTGTATGCTGCTCGTACACCACACACGAAAACAGAATGCGGACGATAAGTTTGACATGATCTCCGGAACAAGCGGACTGCTTGGAGCAGCGGACGGAGCATTTCTTCTTCAGAAAGAAAAACGGACAGGCAATGCAGCAACGTTGGAGGTATCGGGTAGAGATCAGCAAGACCAGAAGTTATATCTGATTCGCAACACAGAAACTTTGTTGTGGGACTTGCAGAGGGCAGAAACGGAACTGTGGAAAGAACCGCCGGAGCCTTTGTTGGACGAAATTGCAGAACTTGTTCTGAAAGAAAACATTTATTGGGAAGGTTCTGCAACCGAGCTGGCATCGTTGGTCAAGGTTGAAGTTCAGCCCCATGTGATTACAAGAAAATTGAATGTTCTTGCAGGAAGATTGTATGCAGAACATGGGATTTATTTTAGAAGCGAGCGTACCCATGAGGGACGAAAACTGAGGTTCTGGAAAGATGTTACAGACAAAGCGTGACAGTTCGTGACGGTTGTGACGGTATTTTTGACAGCAGAGCCGGTATCAAAATAACCGTCACTGCTGTCACATACCGTCACGGAAAGGATGGGATAAGATGAAAAACGTGCAAATATCACAGGAATTATTCATGCAGTTACTTCGGTTTCATTTAATGGAAGATGTAGACTGCGAGACAGAAATCAAGCAGGAGTTGGAGAAAAAACTGGACAAGATGGTGATGCGTGACCTGTATGGAAAGTTCAAAACCGCCCCAACAGAGGAGGAACGGGAACAGGCGAGAAAAGAATATCTGGACAGGCGAGGAGTGCCGGAGAGTTTTCGCTGGTAATTTTTCCTTGATGATAAGAACAGGAGCGTGGCACGCCCATGTATATAGCGGACAAGAGGAAATCTGGAAAGGAGAACCACACAATGAGAGAAGGAAGATTAGGTTACAACTGTGAAAATGGCAGATATGGATTGCTTTCCATGGATTTATGGGTAGATACGGGATTTCACTGCGGAGAGTGTATGGAAGTTCTTGTGGATGATAAGTGGGTAAAGACCAGAATGGAGATGAATCCTGCAATGGAATGGTATCTGGTGGGAACACCGTATTGCGGCGATCTGGAGTATGTCCGGGTGAGAATACCGGAGTGATCCAGAAGGAAAAACAGCCCGGATACAGGCATATAAAATGGGCGGATACGCCCAAAATGAAAAGCATAAGCCAGGTAACTACGGCTGACAAAAGCACTTACTAAAGCCCTCGGCGTTTGAGAGCGAAATACACCCATCGCACAAATCTGACGATTTATGCTCAGTGTATTTCGCCCTGCCGGGAGCTGTCCCGCCGATAGGCGGATAAGTTCGTAAACAAGTGCCTATGCACCTACTCACAGCAAAGCAGGCGATAGCCGGAAAGGAGAATGCTTATAGGAAGACATTCATTTATCAGACAAAACAAGCTGTCTGATGTGGTAGGGAGAATTGATTATATTTCCAATCCGAAGCGGCAGGAACATTTATATGCGACCTACCAGACAGAGGGAGCTACACCGGAGTTCTGGAAGAATCTTGCCAGAGAGAATCAGTTGGATTTTAAGGCGAGCGGAACAACCGGAAAATGTATTGAAGGGCGAGAGTTTATCATTGCACTTCCGGAGAGTTTTGTGGAGTACAAGCCTGATGATGTAGTCAGACTTTTTACAGACAGCTTTCATAAAAGATACGATGTGGAATGCAGTGCAGCACTTCATCACAATAAGAAAATGACCAATTACCACATTCATCTGGTATTCAGCGAGCGGAAAATGCTGGAGCATCCAGAAGTGAAAATTGCTACCAGAAATATGTTTTATGATGAACAGGGCAAGCACAGACGGACGAAAAAAGAAATTTTAGATGAGCACGGAAATCTTCGTCCAGGGTGCAGCATTATCCCCAAAGGAGAAGTCTACGAAAGTCATATCTTTACGAAGAAAGAGGAGTGGTTTAAGAGCAAAGCATTTACCAGAGAAGTCAAAGAAATGTTCACGGAGATCATCAACTGCCATGTGAAAGAAGAATCCGAAAAGCTGTCTGTCTTTCAGCAGGGAGGTGTGTATCTGGCAACGAAGAAAATTGGGAAGACCAACCCGAAAGAAGCGGATATACGAGCCGACAATGCAGCAAGACAGGAATGGAACCGGACAGTGGATGTGGCATTGGTGGAAGGTGTTCCAGAAGAAAATATTCTGAAAGTAAAGCAGGAAGAAATCACAGCCAAAACGGTACAATCTATAAGAGCACATGGTTGGCTGCCAGATATGTTCCGGCAGATTATCTGTGGTGCGAAAGATTTGTTACAGGAGATGATTTTCAAATTTAAGCTGCCACCGAAGCCAGTGTCGAAGATTGATTTACAGGAATGGAATGATATGTGGATATTGATGGATAAGCTACAGAAGCAGTCACAGGAAATGAAACAGGTTCAGCTGGAAATATCTTCTCTGAGGAAACAGCTTTCCGAAACAAAGGGATTTTTCAAAGGAAAAGAACGGAAGTCCTTAGAAAGTAAAATTGAACAGGCAGAGAAGCTGGAAAAGCGGATACACACGGATATGGAGCGGAATGTAAAACAGGCAGGTTATCCAGATGTCCAGTCCTTTACAAAGGCATATTCCAAATCAGAGGAGCTGATCCGGGAATATAAGAAGGAGCTGCAGGAGTGGAAAAATCAGACAGCACAGAAGAAAGAACAGACATCAGAGCCACCGACAAAGGCAAGCGTACTGAAAAAACTGCACAGCTATCAGCAGGAAGGCAGACGGCAGCCGAAGCGGTCAGCGAAGAAGAAATCCAAAGACATGGAGCGATAAGAAAGGTGGAACATGTTATGAAGAAAACAATTTTTGAGGAAATGGGCGGCACTTATATCAGACAGGGGGATTATTTCATCCCCTGCCTCGCTTTGCCGGAGGAGAAGGAAATGAGATTTGTTGGTGTATGGGGGAAAAGACATTTGCAGTATTTGAAGGAGTATCGCCGGAATGTATATTTGGATCTGCTTATGAACGGCAGGCTGAACAGTTATCTGGCTGACATAGAAGAACAGGCACAGGAGCGATTTGAAAGGATTATAGAGCAGATGAAGCAAGCACAGGGAATCACGGAGCAGTTGAAAGCAGAAAATGCCTGGGAGTGGGTAGGAAAAATGAATAACATACAGGCGTGTGTGAGGGAGATTGTGGAGCGTGAGATAATCTATTTATAACTTATATGGCGTATAAGAGGGGCTTTTGCTTGACAAAATACCCAAAACAAATTATTATAAAGTTATAAAAATTATAACATACAATATTGGAGAGCAAAAGTATGAGTAATGATTTAATCAAAGGACAATCGAAAAATATTTTAGCTGCAATAAATAACTTTGTTTCTAATACTGGTTTAAACGATGTAAAAACAACTTTTGATTCAAAAACTGGAATTGCCAGTGTTATAGGAAATAAAGATGGTTTTCAGTATACCACAACGCTTACAAAACATGTGAATGGTGTAGTTCAAACGACGACACAATTTGCTACTAATTTGGGAAAAGAGGCGTTAACATCACAAATTAAAGATTTAAGGAAACAGGGATATAAACAGCAACAAATAGCAGATATGCTTAAAATTTCTCAAGCAACGGTGAGCAAATATTTAAGAAAATAATTATGCAAAGGTTTGGAAAGGGGGATAAAGACATTGAAAAAATTGAAATTGAATGAAAATATGGGGAAAATTGTAAAAGCTCATGGATATGAACTTAATACAACAGAAAGATATGTTATCAATATTGAGGACGAAATAAGTGAGCAATCTGCAATTATAGCAGCGATACAAAGTGTTGGTTTACCAGCATTAAAAGATTACCATCAATGGTTGACTCGAAACGGATTTGATGCTAATATGCCTAATCCTACAAATAGTTTTGTTGCTCAATTTTATGGGGAAAAAGCTTTGTGGAAAACTGATTTATCGCAAGGTATTGTTGTAAGAGCAGAAAACGACGATGATTATTTTATTGTTATGGAGTGTAGTAGGCTGAATGAAGGATTTAAATATACTCAGATAATTTTAACATTAGGTGGATGCTTATAGTTTGAAGCGGTCTGTACGATGGGAGGGGATTTCGATGTATTCTGTTACTAAACGTATTAGTATGGTAAAGCAACCATATGGAGGATATTTAAATAAAAAGCAATTTGATATTACTACTATTGATGATGGAAAAATATTGAATGAAAAAGAAAATATTCATGCTTCTTTAATTGGGCTTGCAGTTGACTATTTGACTCGTTTTTTGATGGGAACATCCGCAGAAGAAGCATTCAAAATTTCATTACAGGGAGCACTATGCCTTGATTTATTTTTAAATAACGCAAGTGACAAAAAAGGTTTGGCATTAAGAAATGCCAAGAAACTATTAAAAGGCATAAAAGGTCTTGATGATGAATCAGTTAATAATGTATGTAAATTAGTTGGCTACGATGTTTGTTTCAGAGCAGGCATAATGGGTTATAAACCAGTAGAAGAAATCAATCCTGATAGTGACACTATTGGGAATATTGTAATTATGGTTGAAAGAAGTCTGACATTTTGGAAAGAATATGGTCCTATTATAAAAGATGGATTTACCTTTGAAGGTGGTTATACGGATATAGTATCCTCAGGAGATGGGGATTATTTAACAAGAGACACACTGTGGGATTTTAAAGTGTCAAAAGAAGAACCGAAAAGTAAATATACATTACAGTTACTAATGTACTATATTATGGGGTGCCATTCTATACACCCAGAATTTAAGCAAATAGAGAAATTGGGAATATTTAATCCGAGAAAAAATAAGGTTTATATAGCCAATATATCTTTGATTAGTCCTGAAATAATCGAGAAAGTTTCTCGAGATGTTATCGGATATAAATAAAAAGTTTGATTTATTGATAAAAGGAAAACTAAAAATCATATGAAAAATGCGAAAATAAATGCTAATGGAACCGAAATCAGAGTAATGGGCGATGTTGTGAATGAAGATGCTTATATTTCGCTGACAGATATTGCAAAATATAAAAATCCAGACAACGCATTTATCGTGGTGGCAAACTGGATGCGTAATCACTCCACAATCTCCTTTTTGGGCTTGTGGGAACAAATCCATAATCCGAATTTTAAACCTATCGAATTCGATAGGTTTAAAGCAGAGTCGGGAGATAATGCGTTTACATTGACACCTCAGCAGTGGATAAAAGCAACAGATGCAATCGGTATCATATCAAAATCAGGACGATATGGTGGCACTTATGCACATACGGATATTGCTTTTGAATTTGCTTCTTGGATTTCACCGGAATTTAAGCTGTACATTATCAAAGATTATCAGCGTTTAAAGAAAGATGAAGCAGACCGTTTAGCGATTGGATGGGATGTAAAGAGAGAACTTTCAAAAATAAACTATCGGATTCATACGGATGCAGTGAAGGAGTTTTTGATTACACCGACGTTATCACCTCAGGAAATGGCATATACATATGCTTCTGAAGCGGACATTCTAAATATGGCTTTGTTTGGAAAAACAGCAGCACAATGGAGAAATGAAAAAGGAATAAAGGGGAAAACTCCCAATATCAGAGATTTTGCTTCTGCGGAAGAACTGGTTGTGCTTATCAATCTGGAAGATACAAATGCCGATCTGATAAGACAGGAAGTGCCTAAAATTGAGCGACTGAAGGCATTGAGGGAAAAGGCATATCGACAGCTTGAGATTCTAAAAAAGAATCAGGAAACACTACAGGTATTAAAAAGGAATCTTATTGAAGATACAGAAAAAAATGATTAGAAAAAGGAAAAATTGAAAACTGCTTATACATTTAAAATATAGAATGCATTAACGATTTTTAGAAAATATCCAAGTTATAGATATGTGTTTAGAACATAGGAAGGAGTGAGGGAATATGTCAATTATGTGTTGCGTGTATATTCCAGAAGGAATTGTATTAGCTGCAGACAGTCGACTAACGCGCACAAAAACTGGAAATATAACAGAAATTCCAGAAACAGAAACAATACCTAAGACAGTCGTGATTCCCAAAACGATATATACTGTTAGCGATAATACACAAAAAGTTATGCTTATCAAGAAATCAAACGTTGGAATATCGTTTTGTGGAAATGCTATTATAAATGGGGCAACTGTTGCGGATTTTATTAGAAGATTTGAAATTGAAAAAGTATCTTCTGAGGATACCACTGAACAGATAGCTCACGCTTTGGCCGATTATTATAATGGTAATGATACGCATTTCTTTGTGTGTGGATATGATAGTGATATTCCCTATGTCTTTGATGTTTATAAAAAGAATGTTAGAAGATTTAATGTTTCAGAAATTATGCAAAATAATTCAGAAACCAAAGATGTAGCTGCTGATAGCCAAGGAGACTTATGCGAAACTGGTGTTCCGGAAAACATAAAAAAGCAAATAGAAGACACTGTTGTAAACACTCCGGTAGATCCAATTGTTACTTATGGTGCCACATGGGCTGGACAAATGACAGCAATAACAAAAGTGGTTAATAACGCCCCATCTTTGAATGCGGATTGGGGAGCAATGCCATTAAAGGAAGCCATAGATTTTGCAGAGTTTTTAATTGATACCACAATTAAGTATGAACGCTTTTGTGATGATATTCAAACTTGCGGTGGAGATATTGATATTTTGGTCATTACCAAAGATGAGGCGTTTTGGAAACAACACAAAATATATAATCCAAAGAAATAAATGACATTTTGTTTTGTAATTTTAAAATTACTGTATTTTGTTATATTGAGTTGATTTTCTAAGCAAAATCGCTTATAATCTGTATCGGAACATATTGCTATTATCCACAGTTACTTGAGCAGTGTTATCAATGGCGATAACAAAACGATAACATTAGCCCATACAGGCAGGATAATATGGACAAATCAAAGAATCAAAAGAAAGACAAATACGATAGCAAATAATCTCTAAACAAAATTGATTAGTAATTGTCGAGTTTGAATAATGTACATGAGCCAAGAAATGCCGAATTTACGGCGTTTCTTGGCTCGTTTTTGGTTGCGTGGAGAGTATGAGAAAATCTCTGTAAATAAGATTCTTCTATGATAATTAAGAGCGATAAGCTTGTGAATCAGGCTTGTCGTTCTTGTTTTATATATAACAGTTGCTTACGGGCATGTCAAGAGCAGGCGGTTTCCCGCCTGTCTTCTTAACCCTTCTTTTGCTTACTCGGGTAAGCGTCCTTCGTACATAATGCCCAGTTCTCCATAAACCTGAGCCCAATCACGGATGGTGGTAGTCCATTTTTTCGTAGCCTCAAAAGTAGCC
>ERZ832973.434-NODE-434-length-51446-cov-17.088167_pt1 | contig 51446 bp, 45 predicted proteins | sample MGYA00519950_ERZ832973 | MGnify/ENA primary metagenome ERZ832973 (study PRJEB31850, sample SAMEA3708734) | human gut metagenome | biome: human gut; feature: human-associated habitat; material: faeces | place: China | collected 2014 ... | reverse complement strand
AACTTATAGAGTTGAACCTTGTCTTCATAACTTAATGTCATACAAAAAGCACTCCGATCGTTAGATGTCGTGTCTAACGATCGGGGTGCAGGTCAAAGTTTTAAGGGGGGGTTATTTAGTTTCTTCTTTTTTTGAATCAGCTTCTAATTCTTTACCTAAATCGATAAGATATTGTTTCATGCTATCTTTGATTTGAGGGTGTTGAAGGGCATAGTCAATAGAAGTTTTCATAAAGCCAAATTTGTCACCGACATCATAGCGGTCACCGTTAAATTGGCGGGCGAAAACACGTTGCGTTTTGTTAAGGGTATCAATAGCGTCTGTCAATTGAATTTCATTACCAGCTCCAGGTTCTTGTGTTTCAAGGATATTGAAGATTTCTGGAGTAAGAAGATAACGGCCGATGATTGCAAGGTCACTTGGTGCATCTTCAGGGGCTGGTTTTTCAACAAATGTTTCAACGCTATAAAGTCCGTCAATGCCTTCTCCTTGAGGAGCAATAACACCGTAAGATGATACTTCTTCGTGTGGTACAGGCATAACAGCGATAGTTGATGCATGTGTAGTTTCGTAGTCATTGATAAGTTGTTTTGTCAATGGCACAGCGTTGTCATTATTGATGTCCATAAGGTCGTCACCAAGCATAACGACAAAAGGTTCATTACCAACAAAAGCTTTGGCTTGCAGAACAGCATCTCCCAATCCGCGTGGATGACTTTGGCGGATAAAGTGAAGATTGATAGCTGTTGTATCATTCACAAGTTTGAGAAGGTCAGTTTTCCCTTTATGTTCCAAATTGTATTCTAATTCAAAATTTGAATCGAAGTGGTCTTCGATTGAACGTTTTGATTTCCCAGTAACAACCAAAATGTCTTCGATACCTGATTTCAAGGCTTCTTCGACGATAAATTGAATGGTTGGTTTATCAACAATTGGAAGCATCTCTTTAGCGAGTGCTTTAGTTGCTGGCAAGAAGCGTGTTCCAAGACCAGCAGCGGGAATGACGGCTTTTCTAACTTTTCTCATATGAGAACTCCTTTTCATAAATTAACTATACTGGACGAAATTATACTACAATTCTAATATTAGTGCCATTCATTTTCAGAACGGAAATCATTTGACATCATACCTAAGATACTTTCACGGACGTCGCCGCCTTCATAAATCACTTTATAGATAGCGCTAGTAATTGGCATGTAAACACCTAACTCTTTAGCAAGTTCATAAGCAACTTTAGTGGTTGAGATACCCTCGATAACCATACCCATATTTTTTTCGATGTTTTCGAGTTTTTCACCACGTCCGAGTGCATCACCAGCTCGCCAGTTACGAGAGTGAACAGATGTTCCTGTCACGATAAGGTCACCAACACCAGAAAGTCCGCTATAAGTGAGTGGATTAGCTCCCATTTTTACCCCAAGACGAGTAATTTCGGCAAGTCCACGTGTGATAACAGCTGCTTTGGCATTATCACCGTATCCAAGTCCGTGAAGGGCACCAGCACCAACAGCAATGATATTTTTAAGAGCCCCAGCTGTTTCAACACCAACAACATCAGTATTAGTGTAAAGTCGGAAATAATTGTTGCTAAAGAGTTCTTGGACGTATTTAGCGGCTTCTTGGTCTTTTGAAGCGGCTGTAATCAATGTAATATCGCGAACAATTGTTTCTTCAGCATGGCTTGGTCCAGAGACAACAACGATTTCAGAACGCAATTCAGCAGGAATTTCTTCCTCTAAGATAGTAGAAAGGCGTTCGTGTGTTCCAGGTTCAAGTCCTTTAGAAGCGTGCATAATAACAGCTTTGTGGTCAAGTGTTTCAGCTACTTGTTTTGCGACCAAACGTGTTACTTTAGTCGGTACAACAAATAAAATAGCGTCAACGTCTGTGAGTGCCTCTTTTAAGTCGAGTGTCGCTTTGATATTTTCAGAAATTATAATATCTTTAAAGTAGCGAGTGTTTGTATGCTTGGTATTTAATTCTTCGATTTGATCTGGGACATTTCCCCAAAGACAAACGTCATGTCCGTTATCATTTAATACTTGCGCAAGAGCCGTTCCCCATGAACCAGGCCCTAAGACAGCAACTTTTTGTCTTGTCATTTTTTCTCCTCTCTCAAACGAGTAAGATTTCACTCCCCATTATATCACAAGAGCCCTTGTTTGTCTTTGTTTATTGGAAAGGTAATTGGGGAATTATTTGTGATAAGGGGAAATTTCCGGGAGTTTAGATTATATTTTTGAAAAATAACCTAAATGACGATAAACTTTATAATATCAATGATTTATGGCTTGTCTAATGTAATTTATATTTCCTTTATTATTCCCCAAAAGCATTAATAGCATACTCAAAGAAACTAGCTGAATTTTTAGCACCTTCTTTTGTGACATGAACATACGTGTTAAGTGTCATGCTGATATTGCTATGTTCTAGCCTATATTGTAAATCTTTTGGCTGTATACCAGCATTTAGCATAATAGTAGCGTGAGTGTGTCATAGACCGTGAAAGCCTATGTACGGTACAGCAGGGTGCTTTAAATGCCATTTTAGTCTGTTCTTTAAAAGTGCCATAATAAGGGTGATCGTGAGGAAATACAGAAAACACAACGTCAAATAGATTATAATATTTTGATTTGTTTAGCGTATCCAAGTAGTTATAGTCCGTGCTGTTACGCTTGTTTGTGCTTTCTTTCCTGTAATGCTATCTACTCCCAAATAAACATTTGAGCAGTACACTTTAGCACCGTCTTTTTTAATAACTTCTTTGATATTCATGGTAAAACTTTCTACAGTAGGTAAGCCATTATTAAAAAGGTTTTAGGTTTATATGAATTGTTGGGAAAACAGGTTAGAAATACTTGGATTTTAAATCCAACCTTTCCAAAAATCCTACACACACTGTTGGCAGAACACTGGTGAAATAAACATCGCTGTCGGCCCCAATAAAATAACGTTAGCAGAAGCTAAAGGTTTAGAAATTTATTAAGGAAGGGCTACGACTTGAAAAGTGTAAAAAAAGAGAATTACAAAAGGTAAACGGTAGCACCCTGTATTTAAAAAACGTGGCAAATACTAAAAAATAAACACTATCTTCCGTTATACAATATAACCACGCTTATATTACTAATTCGTGATATAATAGAACTAGTGAATTGTAAGAAATGTGGTTTTTTATGGCTTATGATAAAAAGATAAAAATATTAAAAAATTAGATAGGGAAATTTAAGACTTCTTCGAAGTAGCTGACAGAACTTTGTTCCGATTAAAACGAAAAGCACTTCAAGAAATAGCTAAGCAGATTTAAAATATATCACTCAATGGTTCTCTATAATTTGGTAAATGAGAGTTTAGTCTTGACTTATAGTGACTTTACTGTTAGAGTAATGAGTGTAAATAAGATTTGGAGTTTAAGTAATAAGTGGTATCTTTTGTTTTTCCTCTTGAATATTTTTACAAATTTATATAAAAAAGAGGTAACTCAATGGTACAAGGTACAGTAAAATGGTTTAATACGGATAAAGGTTTTGGCTTTATCTCTCAAGAAAATGGAGCTGATGTGTTCGCACATTTTTCTGAAATTAAATCTAACGGTTTTAAATCTTTAGAGGATGGTCAGAAAGTTCAGTTTGACGTTGAACAAGGAAAACGCGGACTTCAAGCAGTCAATATTATTAAAATTTCTTAACGTTTAGGAGGAGCTATTTTGATAGCTTCTTTTTTATTTGGGAATACCTCACTTAATTTTGAACGGGGCATATACCGTTCAAAATAAACAACGCCACCTTCTTTCGTGAGTAATTTCCCTTTTTGATTTTTCTAGCATGTCACTATTAGCCCATAAAATGTACTGTATGACGTTTTAGGGTGATGTGTTTTTTAAATACTCCTTCTCCATGTATGTACCAAGGAGAGTTACAACAAGGTGTTTGCTTATATTGCAGACTAATTCTCAGATTTTTAAAGGGGACATAACTTGCATTAAGTTTTGTTGTTATGCTATTTGTTAATTAGCTAGCAATTAAATTTGTTAAGGTTTTAGATGTTGTCAATTTGTAATGGAAGTAGTAGAATGGAAGAGCAGGCAGGAGGATTTTCCTTTGCAATATAAAAAACATCCATATATTTTTGTATACTCCCTTGCTTGTATGCGGTCAGTTTGTTCTTTTATCGTTGAAAAGCCAAAACCTTTAAACTCTAAATAAACTTTTTCATATAGTTACAATTCCTTGACCGCAGGCGCTCCATTATTGGGGCGCTTTTTAGGTATCAAAAAAGACCATGGATAACCCACAATCTGAAAGAGAAAGCCATGCCACACAAAGTTCTTAAAATATGTTAACCTTATTATATCATAAGCATTTCTATATTTGTTTTGGCTTGTGCCAATAGATGCATGGTATCATGAAAGGGCAGAATATGGAAATTATATCAAACCAGCATTTAGGTTTGATTTAACGCTTGTAGAATGTGTCTAGGAGCAAAAGAAAGATACCCCCTTTTTGGACGGTATCGGTGACAAATGAAACTCAAAAAAATGGATAAGTGAAAAGACTGAGTCTTTTAACTATCTACTTTTATATTCTAACACCGAATAAAATTTTTTCAAGAGAAAGAGTTTTGCCAGTTGCAAAGACCTAGGTTCAGAAAGTTTAACACATGAACAGACCTAGTTTATCAGTATTTAAAAAATTATCAAATAGATTATCAAGAACAACTATGTTATACCACAGCCAAACTAACAAAAGCAGCTTTTGGGTGCTGGTTCCTTGCTTGCTGAACTTATTAAATTTATTCCCTCTTTTATATACCCCAATGATAAAAATGCATAAGGTTGTGTTCCTATATTTTTGAAAAATAACTTGTGGTATAATGAAATGACGTTACTATGAAAGGAAGAAATAAGTTGTGATTGATTTAGAAGAGATTTTATCCAAAATGAATCCCAATCAGAAAATCAACTATGACCGTGTCATGCAACAAATGGCAAAACGGTGGATGCAAGAAGAGACTCGACCACGTATTCTTGTTCATGTTTGCTGCGCACCTTGTTCAACTTATACTTTGGAATATTTGACGCAATATGCTGATTTGACGGTTTATTTTGCCAACTCAAACATTCATCCCAAGGAAGAATATTACCGTAGAGTTTATGTTGTTCAAAAATTTGTATCGGATTTTAATGAAAAAACAGGCAATAACGTTCAATTTATTGAAGCGCCTTACGACCCGTCGGAGTATTTTCAAAAAGTTCATGGTTTTGAGGAGGAACCTGAGGGTGGCGAGCGTTGCCGTGTTTGCTTTGATTACCGTTTAGATAAGGCAGCAAAAATGGCTGTTGAGCTTGGCTTTGATTATTTTGCTAGTGCCTTGACCATTAGTCCGCACAAAAGTTCACAGGTTATTAATAGCGTGGGAATCGAAGTCCAAAAAGTTTATGCAACCAAGTATCTACCAAGTGATTTCAAGAAAAATAATGGCTACCGCCGTTCAGTAGAAATGTGTGAGGAATATGACATCTATCGTCAATGTTACTGTGGTTGTGTTTTTGCTGCTAAAATGCAAGGTGTTGACTTCACCCAAATCAAAAAAGAAGCCAAAGCATTTATGGTCGGAAAAGACGGCGAAAAAGAATTTCCACACATCCGCTTTACCTTCGAAGGAAAAGAAATCTAATACGAATAAATAATTAAGGAGACAAAATGAGTAAAATCAGAGGATTTGAATTGGTTTCACAATTTACTGATGAAACATTGCTACCAAAGCGAGAAACAGCACACGCTGCAGGCTATGATTTGAAAGCTGCGGAAACAACAGAAATTGCAGCTGGTGAGATTAAATTAGTGCCAACTGGTGTCAAAGCTTACATGCAAGCTGGTGAGGTGCTTTATCTTTTTGACCGTTCTTCAAATCCGCGTAAAAAAGGCTTGGTTTTGATTAATTCGGTAGGTGTCATTGACGGTGATTATTATGGCAATCCTGCTAATGAAGGTCACATTTTTGCACAAATGAAAAATATCACTAATGAGACTGTTGTGGTCGAAGCTGGCGAACGCATTGTTCAAGGTGTTTTCATGCCTTTCTTGCTTGCTGACGGTGACGAAGCAGACGGCGTTCGTACGGGCGGATTTGGGTCAACTGGGAAATAAGAGTACAGCAAAACAATTTGAAAATGCAAAGGAGGTAATGGGCTATCGCTAAGAAAAAAACAACATTTATTTGTCAGGAGTGTGGCTATCATTCTCCGAAATATTTGGGCCGTTGTCCGAATTGTTCGTCTTGGACGTCTTTTGTTGAAGAAGTTGAGGTGCAAGAAGTCAAAAATGCGCGTGTTAGTTTGACGGGTGAAAAGAGTAAACCGACTAAGTTAAAGGATGTTAGCTCGATTCATTATTCACGCACGAAGACTGGCATGGATGAATTTAACCGCGTGCTTGGTGGCGGTGTGGTGCCAGGTAGTTTGGTGCTTATCGGTGGTGACCCAGGTATCGGAAAATCAACGCTTCTTTTGCAGGTATCTATTCAACTTGCAGATAAGGGAACAGTTCTTTACGTTTCTGGGGAAGAATCAGCAGAGCAGATTAAACTACGTAGTGAGCGTCTTGGCGACATTGACAATGAATTTTACCTTTATGCTGAAACGAATATGCAAGCCATTCGCGCACAGATTGAGCAAATTCAGCCTGATTTCTTGATTATTGACTCGATTCAGACCATTATGAGCCCTGATATTTCTGGGGTCCAAGGGTCGGTATCACAAGTACGTGAAGTGACTGCAGAGTTGATGCAACTGGCTAAGACAAATAATATTGCAACCTTTATCGTTGGTCACGTGACTAAGGAAGGGCAGCTTGCAGGACCGCGCATGCTTGAGCATATGGTGGATACAGTGCTTTATTTTGAAGGGGAACGTCATCACACCTTCCGTATTTTACGTGCTGTGAAAAATCGTTTTGGTTCAACTAACGAAATCGGCATTTTTGAAATGCAATCTGGTGGTCTTGTTGAAGTGCTTAATCCGAGCCAAGTTTTCTTAGAAGAACGTTTGGACGGTGCAACGGGGTCAGCTATCGTGGTTACCATGGAAGGTAGCCGTCCAATTTTGGCGGAAGTCCAAGCTTTGGTAACGCCGACAGTCTTTGGAAATGCCAAACGCACCACGACAGGACTGGATTTTAACCGTGTTAGCCTTATTATGGCGGTGCTTGAAAAACGTTGTGGACTTTTATTGCAAAATCAAGATGCTTATTTGAAATCGGCTGGTGGTGTTAAACTTGATGAGCCAGCGATTGATTTGGCAGTAGCGGTAGCCATTGCGTCAAGCTATAAAGAAAAGCCAACAAATCCACAGGAAGCCTTCATCGGTGAAATTGGTTTGACAGGCGAAATTCGTCGTGTGACACGTATTGAGCAACGTATCAACGAAGCAGCAAAACTTGGTTTTACTAAAGTTTATGCTCCTAAAAACTCTCTGTCAGGTATTGATATTCCAGACAATATTCAAGTCATTGGTGTGACAACTGTGGGCGAAGTCCTCAAAAAAGTTTTTGTGTAAAAAGTGGGAGAGTATTTCCTCTTTTTTTATTTCCTCATTGTAAAGTCATTTTAGGCGACAAGAGGTATGAAAAATGATAATATAAGAAAAACTTTATTAGTCACGTAGTCAAGGAGGACTTTTTATGTCTTATTTTGAAAATTTTTTGAAAACTAACCAAGCTTATGCTGATTTGCATGGTACAGAGCATTTGCCACAGAAGCCCAAAACGCATGTTGCTATTGTGACTTGTATGGATTCTCGTCTACATGTGGCACAGGCTTTGGGGTTAGCGCTTGGTGATGCTCATATTTTGCGAAATGCTGGCGGTCGTGTGACTGATGATATTATCCGTTCTTTGGTGATTTCTCAGCAACAATTGGGGACACGTGAAATTGTAGTTCTTCATCACACAGATTGTGGGGCACAAAGTTTTACAAATGAAGCTTTTGCAGCGCAGTTAGAGCGTGATTTGGGTGTTGATGTCCATGATAAAGATTTTTTACCGTTTTCTGATGTGGAAGAAAGTGTGCGTGAGGACATTGCTATTTTGCGAAATTCTCCCTTAATCCCAGAGGATGTTGTGATTTCGGGAGCTGTTTATGATGTGGACACAGGACGCATGAGAGAAATCAAATAAAGATGAATTTTCGGATTTTTGTTGACAGCTTTTCGAGGAAGTAATATAATTTTTGTATTAGCATATTGGTACAAATAAAATGAAAATATTGAGGTGTACAAGATGAAAAGTTTTGAGATTAAACAAAAACTTTGGTCATTAGCTGGCAAATTTGATATTAAAGATGAAACTGGTCAACTTGCCTATCACGTTCAAGGATCATTTTTAAAGTTTTTAAAGGAATTCACGATTTCTGACAGTCAAGGGCAGTTTGTTAGTCATATCAAACATCATTTTAGCTTTCCTTTTCAACGGTTTACGGTGACTTTTGTGGACGGTAAACAGATTACAATTCAACAGCGTTTTTCATTGCTTAAAGCTAAATATGATATTTCTAATTTTGGTTTGGAAGTGGCTGGAGACATTTGGAATATGAATTTTAGTCTGCTTGACCAAGGGCGTGAAGTGGCAAGTATTCATCAAGAATGGTTCAAGATAGCCTCGACTTACCATGTTGATATTTACGATGACAGTCTTGCTGATTTAGTGATTTCGCTAGTGATTGCTATCGACTATGTCAAAGCAATCGAATCATCAAGTAGCTCTGCCTCAAGCTGATTATAGAGTTGGAAAGTAATGGTCTGGAAATAGACCGTTTTAGGTTAACAACAAGAAATCAAAATTTGCTGGAAATCAAATGTTGAAAAATACGTAGGAAATCAGCTGTTTTCAGCTGATTTTTTGTTCCAAGGATAAATATTGTGCTATAATAGAAATGATTGAAATTCAACAGGAGACGAAAATGCCTAAGAAAATTCGCGTGCGTTATGCACCAAGTCCAACAGGACTTTTACACATCGGAAATGCGCGTACTGCGCTCTTTAATTATCTTTATGCTCGTCACCATGGTGGTGATTTTGTTATTCGTATCGAAGATACTGACCGTAAACGTCATGTCGAAGACGGTGAACGTTCACAATTGGAAAACCTTAAATGGTTGGGAATGGATTGGGATGAAAGCCCACAAACTCATGAAAAATATCGCCAATCAGAACGTTTGGACATTTACCAAAAATACATTGACCAATTGTTGGCAGAAGGTAAAGCTTACAAATCATACGTTACTGAAGAAGAATTAGCTGCAGAACGTGAACGCCAAGAAGCTGCTGGTGAAACACCTCGTTATATCAACGAATTCCTTGGTATGTCAGAAGACGAAAAAGCTGCTTATATCGCAGAACGTGAAGCTAAAGGAATCGTTCCAACTGTTCGTTTGGCTGTTAACGAATCAGGCATTTACAAATGGCATGATATCGTTAAAGGCGACATCGAATTTGAAGGTGGTAACATCGGTGGTGACTGGGTTATCCAGAAAAAAGATGGTTACCCAACATACAACTTCGCCGTTGTTGTTGATGACCATTTGATGGAAATTTCTCATGTTATCCGTGGGGATGACCATATCGCAAACACACCAAAACAATTGATGGTTTACGAAGCACTTGGTTGGGAAGCACCAGAATTCGGTCACATGACATTGATTATCAACTCTGAAACTGGTAAAAAATTGTCAAAACGTGATACGAATACCCTTCAATTTATTGAAGACTACCGTAAAAAAGGTTACATGCCAGAAGCAGTCTTTAACTTTATCGCTCTTCTTGGTTGGAATCCTGGTGGTGAAGACGAAATCTTCTCACGTGAAGAATTAATCAAACTCTTTGATGAAAATCGTTTGAGCAAATCTCCAGCTGCCTTTGACCAAAAGAAAATGGACTGGATGAGCAACGAATACATCAAGAATGCTGATTTTGATACAATCTTTGCAATGGCGAAACCATTCTTGGAAGAAGCTGGTCGTTTGACTGACAAAGCTGAAAAATTGGTTGAACTTTATAAACCACAAATGAAATCTGTTGACGAAATCATTCCATTAACAGATTTGTTCTTTGAAGATTTCCCAGAATTAACAGATGCTGAAAAAGAATTCATGGCTGGTGAAACAGTTCCAATAGTTCTTGAAGCTTTCAAAGCTAAACTTGAAGCGATGAGTGACGAAGATTTCAAATCAGAAAATATCTTCCCACAAATCAAAGCCGTTCAAAAAGAAACAGGTATCAAAGGTAAAAACCTCTTTATGCCAATTCGTATCGCTGTTTCAGGTGAAATGCACGGTCCAGAACTTCCAGATACTATCTACCTTCTTGGTCGTGAAAAATCAATTGAACACATCGAAAATATGCTTAACAGCTTGAAATGATAGAATAAAAGCCTGAGATGTAAATCTCGGGCTTTTTGCTTAAAATAATGAATTTTGAGAAATATTTAAATTTGTTGTAAAAACCGTTTTTTGATAATGTCTATTCTAAACGTGTGTAGTTCTTGTTATAATAGGCATTGAATTTGTTTATTTCTAAGTTAAGAGGGGTTACATGAAAAAAGATTATTCGAGCTTTTTTGTTCTTGGTATCATCTTAGTGGGAGCTGTTTTGCGGATCCCATTTACAACGATACCAACGGTTTTGAGCTATGTTGCAGACGGTTTGGGCGTTTCGGTCAATTCACTAGGGATTCTAACGAGTATTCCGTTGATTATGTTTGCTTTTTGTTCGTCTTTGGCACCGCGCTTGGCAGATAAATTTGGGCTTGAAAAATTATTCACCATGGTTTTGATTGCCATGTTTATCGGCTCAAGTATGCGCGTGATTAATTTACCAAGTCTTTATATCGGTACTATGATTATTGGAGTTAGTATTGCCATGATGAACGTTTTACTACCAAGCGTTATCTTGGCTAATCAACCGTTGCGTATTGGGCTTTTGACGACTGTTTATACGACAGCTATGGGTTTAGCTTCTTCGGTCGCTTCATCTGTGGCTGTGCCAATTGTCAAGATGACATCATGGAAAGGGTTGATTTTACTTCTTAGTTTCTTGATTTTGCTTGCTTTGGTGGTCTGGTTTCCAAATACATTTCATAATCATGTGACTGAAAAGGATGAAGAAGCACACGTTGGCTCACTTTGGAAGAATAAGCGTGCGCTGGCATTGCTTGTTTTTGGTGGTTTGCAATCTCTTCTTTTTTACACAGGAATGACTTGGTTACCAACAATGGCAAGTCAAGCTGGTGTATCAAGCGAAGCAGCAGGTATCTTGGCTTCTATTTATTCATTGATTAGTTTGCCATTTTCATTGACAATTCCAACTTTAGCCACTAATTTATCGGCTAAGAATCGTAAAATCATGTTAGCGATTGTCTCTGCTTGTGGTATCATCGGAACTGGTATGCTGTTATTCCAATCAAGTAGTTTTGTCTATTGGTTGCTTGTTAATGTTTTAATCGGAATTGCTGTTAGCGCCCTTTTCCCATATCTGCTTGTCGCTTTCTCAATGAAATCTCATACACCAAGCCAAACCGCTCAATTATCTGGTATGGTACAATCAGGAGGTTACTTCCTAGCAGCTTTTGGACCAACACTGTTTGGTTATAGCTTTGATCTCTTTGGTTCATGGACAGTAGCAGCCCTTTGCCTATTCATCTGTACAATTATCATGACAGTAGCTTTGTTCTACACCGAACGTTTTGAAAAAATATTATAAATAGATGAAAAATAATATCTTCCTAGATTAGATAGGAAGATATCATTGCATAAAATCGCTCATTTTTTGTATATATACTGTATATTTGTTATAAAATCGTAAAAATTTCGCTTTTTTTGAAAAAATATTCAAAAAAGTGTTGACAGGATTGTTTTTGATATGTATAATTATACACATAAAGTTGATAAAAACACAAAAATAAGAAAAGAGAGTATTCCTATGTCAAAAGAAAAAGTTATCCTTGCTTACTCAGGTGGTCTTGATACTTCAGTTGCCATTACTTGGCTCATGAAAGATTATGATGTTGTTGCTGTTTGTATGGACGTCGGCGAAGGTAAAGACCTTGATTTTATTCATGATAAAGCTCTTAAAGTCGGTGCGGTTGAATCTTACGTCCTTGACGTTAAAGATGAATTTGCTGAAGAATATGTGCTTCCAGCACTTCAAGCTCACGCTTACTACGAACAAAAATACCCATTGGTATCAGCGCTTAGCCGTCCAGTCATTTCTAAAAAATTGGTTGAAATTGCTCATAAAACTGGTGCGACTACTATTGCTCACGGATGTACTGGTAAAGGTAATGACCAAGTTCGTTTTGAAGTGGCAATCGCTGCGCTTGATCCAAACTTGAAAGTTATTGCTCCAGTTCGTGAATGGAAATGGTCTCGTGAAGAGGAAATTGAATACGCTAAAGCAAACGGTGTGCCAGTTCCTGCTGACCTTGACAATCCATATTCAGTTGACCAAAACCTTTGGGGTCGTGCTAATGAATGTGGTGTCCTTGAAAATCCATGGAATCAAGCACCAGAGGATGCTTTTGGTATCACAACTTCTCCAGAAGAAGCTCCAGATACACCAGAATTTGTTGATATTGAATTTAAAGAAGGAAAACCAGTTGCACTTAACGGCGAAGAGCTAAAATTGGCAGACCTTATCCAAAAATTAAACACAATCGCTGGTAAACACGGTGTTGGACGTATTGACCACGTTGAAAACCGTTTGGTTGGTATCAAATCACGTGAAATTTACGAATGCCCAGGTGCTATCACACTTTTGACAGCTCACAAAGAAATCGAAGACATCACATTGGTACGTGAAGTTTCTCATTTCAAACCAATTCTTGAAAATGAATTGTCAAACCTTATCTACAATGCTTTGTGGTTTAGCCCTGCGACAGAAGCTATCATTGCTTACATCAAAGAAACACAAAAAGTGGTTAACGGTACCGCTAAAGTGAAACTTTACAAAGGTCATGCTCAAGTTGTGGCTCGTAAATCACCAAACTCACTTTACGACGAAAACTTGGCAACTTACACATCAGCTGACAGCTTTGACCAAGACGCAGCTGTAGGATTCATCAAACTTTGGGGACTACCAACCCAAGTTAATTCACAAGTAAACAATAAATAATTAACAGAAAACAAAAAAATAGTTTCTAAGGCGATAACTTTGATGTCAATCAAGGAATTGAGCCGTAGAAAAAATCTTAATAAGTAAGAAAAGAATTGGTGAGAAATTTTCAAGGCTAATCAAGGAAGAATGGCGCAGGCAGTACTTAGGGTATGGCAAGCCATGATGACGATAATTAGTACCGAAAATTTCCACCAAGCTTCAGATAAAAGGGGACAGGGAGCCCCATCTGAGACTCTTTTCTTATAACTTACCTATCCTCGTTAATGTCAACAGAGAGTGGCATCGAGCTTAAATAATGATATCCTGTGAGAATCATTTAAGGCCAACGCCCCGTGAGGCAACACCCTATAAGTCCTAGGTCGCTCCTTGGACTTATTTATTAATTAAACAACTAAGAAAAGAGAAAGGCTTTGAACGCCACGTGTTTTGGTGGTTCATTGTATCATTGTTATGGCAACAGAAAATCATAAATTATGGGGCGGGCGTTTTGAAGCTGGTCTTGAAAAATGGGTTGAAGAATTTGGAGCATCGATTTCTTTTGACCAAAAAATGGCAGAATTTGATTTGAAAGGCTCAATTGCTCATGTGATCATGCTTGGTGAAACAGGCATTATTGCAAAAGACGAAGCTGCGCAAATCAAAGAAGGTCTTGAAGAATTGCTTGCAGAATACAAGGCTGGAAAAATTGAATTTGACGTGTCAAACGAAGATATTCACATGAATATGGAAAGTCTCTTGACTGCTAAAATCGGTTCTGTGGCTGGAAAATTGCATACGGCGCGTTCACGTAATGACCAAGTGGCAACTGATATGCACTTGTACTTAAAAGCTAAGCTTGATGAAGTGATTGAAAAGCTTGGCAATTTACGTCAAACGTTGGTGGACTTGGCTGATGAGCATGTCTATACTATCATGCCAGGTTATACACACTTGCAACACGCACAGCCGATTTCATTTGGGCATCACTTAATGGCGTATTATAATATGTTTACGCGTGATAGTGAACGTTTTGAATTTAATGTGAAACATACGGATATATCACCGCTTGGTGCGGCTGCTCTTGCTGGAACAACTTTTCCAATTGACCGTGAGATGACAGCGGAGCTTATGGGCTTTGCCAAACCTTACAGCAACTCCCTTGATGCAGTGTCTGACCGTGATTTTATCTTGGAATTTTTGGCAAATAGTTCGATTTTGATGATGCATATGAGCCGTATTTGTGAAGAAATCATCAGCTGGTGTTCAAATGAATTTAAGTTTGTGACGCTTTCAGATACGTTCTCAACAGGTTCATCAATCATGCCGCAAAAGAAAAATCCTGATATGGCAGAATTGATTCGTGGAAAATCTGGTCGTGTTTATGGTAATCTTTTTGGGCTTTTGACGGTTATGAAATCTTTGCCTTTGGCTTATAATAAAGATTTGCAAGAAGATAAAGAAGGTATGTTTGATACGGCTGAAACCATTACGGTGGCTATTGATATTTTGGCTGGTATGCTTAAAACCATGACGGTCAATAAAGAGCATATGGCTGAATCAACTGAAAAAGATTTTTCAAATGCAACTGAATTGGCTGATTATCTCGCAAGCAAAGGGCTTCCATTCCGTCAAGCTCATGAAATCGTTGGTAAATTAGTATTAGAATGTACTAAAGCTGGCTATTATTTGCAAGACGTGCCGTTTGAACGTTACCAAGAAATTTCTGATTTGATTGATGAGGACATTTATGAAACTCTTAAATCACACACCGCTGTTGAGCGTCGCCATTCTCTTGGTGGGACTGGATTTGACCAAGTCAAATGGCAAATTAAAGAAGCCAAAAACAGTCTAAAAGCGACTCATTAACAATTTTTTCTACTTCCTAAAGCATTTTCCAATAAAATATTTAAAGATATTAAGCCCAAAATCCTTAGAGGTTAGGGCTTTTTAAATTTTTATGGTATAATAAAAATAATTTAGAATGGAGTCGTACGTTGAAGAAAACCTATCGTGTCAAAAGTGACAAAGATTTTCAGGCAATTTTTAGCAAGGGAACAAGTGTTGCCAATCGAAAATTTGTCGTCTATCAATTAGAAAAAAATCAAGGCCACTATCGTGTAGGGCTTTCTGTAAGCAAAAAACTTGGTAATGCTGTTACCCGAAATAGCATCAAGCGAAAAATTCGACATGTTGTCATGGAATTGTCACCAAATTTACGACATCATGATTTTGTTATCATTGCTCGTAAAGGTGTCGAGGAACTTGATTATCATGAAGTGAAGAAAAATTTACTCCATGTTTTAAAACTTGCCAATTTATATCAGGAAGGTCTAAATAGTGAAAAGAAAGATTAAATTATTAGGGTTAAGTAGTCTTACTTTAATACTTTTGGCTGCTTGTGGTCGCAGTGAAGTAACCGCTTCATCAACTAATGGCTGGGATCAAATTGTTTATTTCTTTGCCAAAGCTATTCAGTGGCTATCGATTAATGGTCGAATCGGAGTTGGGATTGTTCTCTTTACCATTATCATTCGAGCAATCATGATGCCGCTTTACAATATGCAAATCAAATCAGGGCAAAAAATGCAAGACTTGCAGCCAGAGCTTAAAAAGTTGCAAGAAAAGTATCCTGGTCGTGATACAGACAGCCGCATGAAGTTGACAGAGGAAAGCCAAGCGCTTTACAAGGAATACGGTGTTAATCCATATGCGACGATGCTCCCACTAGTCGTTCAATTGCCGATTTTGATGGCTTTGTATCAAGCCTTAACACGTGTTGCCTTTTTGAAAACAGGTACATTTTTATGGATTGAATTATCAAAACCAGACCCATATTTTATTTTGCCTGTTTTAGCCGCTTTGTTCACATTCCTTTCATCTTGGTTAACAAACAAAGCAGCGCGTGAGAAAAATATTGCCATGACGGTGATGACTTATGTGATGCCAATTATGATTTTCTTTATGAGTTTCAGATTGGCTTCAGGGGTTGTGCTTTATTGGTCAGTTTCTTATGCTTTTCAGGTATTCCAAATTCTTTTGTTGAATAATCCTTTCAAAATCATTGCCAAACGATTGGAAGAGGAACAAGCTGAAAAAGAACGTGCGGCTAAGATTCGTCGTGCTAAGAAGAAAGCGCAAAAGAGAAGAAAGTAAGAGGAAGAAAGTATGGTAATATTCACAGGTAGAACTGTTGAAGATGCTATTGAAAAAGGCTTGAAGGAGTTGCATTTGTCACGCCTTAAAGCCCACATTAAAGTGGTTTCTCGTGAAAAAAAAGGGTTCTTAGGTTTTGGTAAAAAGCCTGCTCAGGTTGATATCGAAGGGATTAATGAAGTGACGGCTCACCGAGCTAACCAAAAAGTGGTTAAGGGTGTGCCAGAGGAAGTTAATCAAAAAAATGAACCTGTGTCATCAAAATTTGAAGATACAATGGAACTTCGAAAAGTTGCCAGCATTATTAAAAAAATGGAAGAGCGTGGCGAAGTCATTGACGATTCGGTTAAAGAAGATATTGTCATGCACAAGAAAAAAACACAAACCATTCTTGAAGAAGCTGGGCATACAGAGGTTTTAGAAGCACTTGAAAAGGCTAAAGAACCAGTTGAAGAAGATGTTCAGGTTGACGAAAGCCCAGAAGTGGCTAAAACTGAGCAATCTTTTGAAGAATTTGTTGCTAGTGAATTTCCAGCTCAACGTGAATTGAGTAAAGACATCGAAAAAGCTACGGAAGAAGTTGCAGAATATGTCAAAAAAATCATCTATGAAATGGACATTGATGCAACGGTTGAAACTAGCCACAATCGCCGTCAAATCAATTTGCAAATTGAAACGCCAGAAGCTGGTCGTGTCATTGGTTATCACGGAAAAGTTTTGAAATCTCTTCAATTACTTTCACAAAATTTCTTACATGACCGTTATTCAAAGAATTTTTCTGTCATTTTGAATGTTCATGATTATGTGGAACACCGCACAGAGACATTGATTGAATTTACTCGCAAAGCAGCCAATCGTGTTCTCGAAACTGGTAAAGATTATGTCATGGACCCAATGAGCAATAGCGAGCGAAAAATTGTTCACAAAACAATCACAAGCATTGATGGTGTGGATAGTTATTCAGAAGGTAACGACCCAAATCGCTACGTTGTTGTGACAGCTGTTCAATAAATTTACAGAGCCGTTAAGGCTCTTTTTTTACCGCTTACCGTAAGATGGCTTTATATACTAGAGTATTTTTAAACTATAAAAGCTCTTTGGGGTCATCTTTTAAAAGAGAGACATTGAAATAAAAACCAAGTAAGTGTCTAGAGTTTTGAGAAATTAATAAAATAAATCTATAAGTCAAGAGAGCAATGAAAATTGTTCTCTTTTTCTATGTTCAAAAAATAGAAAGGAATGGCTTATGACCAACAAAGAAAAACAGGTTCGTGAAACAATAATCAATTTCTTAGTATGTGAATTAAATATTTCACGTGAAGAAAGTATTGCAAGTTTGAAGGAACTTGAAGAATATGGCTTAGTAAAAATTAATTCAAACGGCGAGTTCTTGCTGAGAGAGGTGTAATAATGAAACGAATTTCTCTTGAACAAGTAATTAATGGCGAGCGATTTTTCCGAGTGCCGAAGGTGCTTTTTGAGTCAGATTTTTACAAAAAGATGTCATCAGACTCAAAACTTTTGTATGCAATACTAAAGGATAGGTTTGATTTATCATTAAAAAATAATTGGATTGATGATGATGGAAATATCTATTTTATTTTTACAGTCGCAGAAATAGGTGAAATGCTTGGATGCGGAAAAGATAAAGTTATTAAACTAAAACGAGAATTAAAGAAATATGATCTTCTTGAAGAAGTTCGTCAAGGTTTAAATAAACCAAATTTGATCTATCTTGGAGCTTTACATGCTGAAAAAGGTTCTAGTCCCTTGTCAACAGCGGAATTCGGAAAATCAGACTTCCAGAATTCTGAAAAAACGACTTCCAAAATTCTGAAAAGCCGACTTCAAGAGGTCGGAAAACCAGAATCTAATGATACTGATATTAGTGAAACTAATTATAGTGATTATATTAGTTCTAGAAGGACTGAGAAAAATTCTGACGAATTTTCACAGTCTGCTGAAACTAATCAGTCATTATCACAAAATCAATCAACTCCATTTGTTGAACAAAAGTATTATTCTCTTTTACAAGTGATTGCTGATAAATACAATGAGCAAATGTTTGGGTTTCCTGATGTTTTAACAATGACTCATAACCAGAAAATGAAAATCGGACAATATTTAGCAAGTGGCTATGTAACAAGTGCTGAAGTATTAAACATGATTGAACGTATTCCGAAAGATAGCACTTCTCCATTAGCGTATTTGTTGAAATCACTAGAAAACTTAAAACAAGAACGACTGTATGAGCAAAAAAGTATAGCACATTTAAATGCTGAAAATTACTACAGCATGAAAAAAGAAGGTGATGAAAATGTTTAGTGTCGTATTCGTAGTCATAAGTTTTATAGCTATCATAGGAATTACCTTAGTTATTGTTGAAGCTCATAATGCTCCATTATTAGCTGATGATGAAATGACAACAATATCATATCCAAACCACAACACTCACAACACTCACAACACTCACAACACACACAATGTTGCTTAACAGCAATCATTGACCTGAGCACGTCGCAAAACTACTTGTGACCTTTGATAATTAAACACCAGCACCGACCTGATCAGCGAAGCCTAGGGAATAACAATGTATAAGGAAGGCGGTGTAACAGTCTTTTACGAAAGGCACATCCTGGCTTCAGCTTCAATGAAGAAGTTATGAGTTTAGCTCATGCGTTAAATGCGGATAGGAATTTCCTACACAAGCGAAAAAGAAAAGGAGTTTGTTATGACAAACTTATTAAAAAACTTTGATAGACCAGAAGTGACTCTATCAGATTTACGTCTTCTTGGTTGTCAAGGAGAAGCAATTGCTTACCTTGACGACGGAAGACAAGCACTTATTAAACCTAAATTTGCTATTGTTCAGCATAAAAGAATGGTCAATGGAAACTTGATAGTTATCGGTGAAGATATTCTTCGTTTTCATGAGATATATTCAGCTATCGTATCCATTAAGCGAAAACACTTTAGCGTAGCTGAAAGAACTAAACGAGATGGAGAATATTGCCTTGTTTTAACAGGAAGAGGCTATCACCGACAAAGAAAAGAGTAGAGGAGTAAACATGAAAAAAGTAAAAGCGTTAGCTTTATTTTCAACAGCTATTTTAGCAACAGCATCAACTGGAGTTTATGCGGATGAAGTTATCTCAGATGGAACAACTTCACCATCAACTGAGCAGGTTGAACCTACACCTGCTCCATCATCAGAAGTGGTGACACCAAGTGATGGTTCAAATACACCTTCGTCAAGTTCTGAAGTGACAGAACCTGAAAAACCTGGTGCGAGCGATACTGTTCCAGAAACTAGTGACGATGAACCAAGTAATCCAAGTTCTGAAATCACAGAGCCTGAAACCCCAGCTGAGCTTGAACAACCTTCAACAGAAACAACAGAACAACCTGGTGAGGTAGAAGTTCCAACTACAGATGGTGGTAAAGCTACAGTCGTACCTGATACTAGTGTTCCAACCAATAATCCAAACATCACAGCGGAAACAGCTCAAAACGCTGGCGCTTCGCAAGTTGGTACCACTTCAACAGTGACTGGTCAAGTTGTACGAGATGTGACTCGTAGTAACCCTGTAACACTTTATAATGGTGCCAGTCTTGTTGATATTCGTGATGGTTTCGTAACACTTTCATCAGGTGAAAAAGTTACACCAGAGTCAGTTGGTGTAACAGCAAATGCTGACGGTACTTATACAGCTAAAACCATTCAAGGTGACATGGTAACTTTGCCACACACTGGTGAGAAAAATTCAACAGTTCTATCTGTTCTAGGTACCCTCATTTTATCAATTCTTGGTTTTAGTTTGAAAAAACGCAAAAATCAAGAAATTTAATTTCAAGTGCTAAAATAAAAAGGAGTAAAGAAAATGGCAGTTAAAGGAGTAAAAGACGTTATGAATAAAGCAAAAGTTGTGACAGCTACAGCAACATTAGTAGCAGGTTTAGGAGTAGTTTCTCAAGTTAATGCAGATGAAGTTGATTTTTCAATTGCAACACAAAATTCTGAGGATCAAGCTAATCAAGTAGAAAGCAACGTCACTAAAGCAGATGTCGATGCTGCTAAAGCTAATCTTGATACAGTTAATCAAGCAGTTAGCGTTCAAGAACAAGTTGTTAATGATGCTGCAACAGTTGCTGATGAAGCTCAATCAGCATATGATCAAGCACAACAATCAACTAGTGATGCTCAAAATCTTGTAGACCAAGCAACCCCAGAAAATATTGCTAGCGCACAAGACGATATTAACTCGGCTCAAGAACAAGTTTCTCAAGCTGATACTGCGGAAAAAGTAGCTGAAAACACAGTCTCTCAAGCTCAAGAAGCAGTAAATAATCAACAAGCTAGTGTTGATGAAGCTCAAAGCGCTGTTAATACAGCTCAATCAGATGTTGATGCTGCACAGAAGGATGTCAATGAAAAACAAGCTATCTTAGATGGTACTGGTCAAGCTGAATTTATTGCCAATCGTGATAAAGCACAAGCTGATGTTAACTCAGCTCAAAAACAAGTCACCCAGGCTGAATCTGATTTAACAAAAGCGCAAGAAGCTGATGCTAATCGTCAACAAGCGATTGACAATGCTCAAACAGCCGTTGGCGAAGCCAATCAAACTGTTACGTCAACAAAATCAGATTTAGATGCTAAGACAGCACAAGCTAATCAAACACAAGCTACTGAAGATACCAAACAAGCAGTTGTTGACCAAGCTCAAAAAGATGTCAATGAAAAGCAAGCGATTTTGGATGGCACAGGTCAACAAGCTATCTTAGCCGAAGCTGAAGCAGCTAAAGCTGATGAAGCCAGTAAACAAGCTAGTTTATCAGATGCCCAAACAGCTTTGCAACAAGCGCAAGAAGCTGATGCTAATCGTCAACAAGCGATTGATAATGCTCAAACAGCCGTTGATGAAGCAAACCAAAATGTATCTACTACAAAATCAGATTTAGATGCTAAAACAGCTAAAGCCCAACAGACAGCACAAGCTTTAACGGATGCTCAATCCGCATACAAAACAGCTGAAAATGATTATAAAGCGATTAATACAATTACTTTAAGTCAAGCATATGTTGAAGCTTTGAAAAAATACAATGATTATTCATTATCAGCTGAAGAACGTCAACAAGTATTGAAAACATTGGCTGAAGAGTCAGAAGCATTGGCTAAAGTCAATACTTACAAGAGTAATCCAAACGATGACAATTCAACGAAATATCAAATTAATGATCTTCCAGAAGACGTTATTAAAGAGTTGTCACTCTTTGCTGCTGACTTAGTTAATCAAATCAGAGCTGTATTTGGCAGTCCTCAAGTTACGGTTACTGAGTCATCTGTAAAATTTGTTGATCTTGTTACGGACGGTTATGTTTCAGATCGTTGGAATGTCACTGAGGCTATGAAACAAGGGCAAATCGGTCATGATGCGAGAGCTGTTAACAATGCAGCACAATATTTTGGTTTACCTACTTCATCCGCTGAAGAAGCAGCTGAAGGCAGTCAGTACTATGAAGATTGGGCTTCATCACAAGTTTATAATGGCATTACTTTTGCTACGTTAAAACAAAGAGTTTATGAAGCGGTCACTGACTTTATGTTTAATGCTGATGAGTGGCGACATGCTAGAGATATTGTTGGTGGTGGAGATGTTAATTCGCAAGTTTACTTTGCTATTGATTTTTCACGTCCGTCAACTGAAAATGGTGCATTTGCTGGTGTACATTTTATCTCAATTTCAGAAGATCAAGTTTCAAATTCAAGTAATTTTGACACAACAGCTTTTGCAAATCCAACATCAGCTGAAAATGTGACAGCAACTTATAATGCTACACAATCAGACTTAGCTCAAGCACAAGCTGAAAACAGTGTAGCACAAGCAGCTAAAACATCAGCTCAATCAGCTTATGATAGTGCCATTTCTCAACTATCATCAGCAAGTGCTGATTTGACTCAAGTGCAATCGGTAGCTATTCAAACACCTACAGCTCAAGCAAATCTTGCATCAGCAGAGACAGCTTTAACTAAAGCTCAAGAACGTTTAACAAAAGCGAATAAAGCAGTAGATGACTTGAATGCTGACATAAAAGCAAAACAAGCTGCCTTAACTTCTGCTAAAGCAGCACTAGAAGTTGCACAATCAGACTTAGCCCAAGCACAAGCTGAAAACAGCGTAGCACAAGCAGCCCAAACAGCTGCAAAATCAGCATATGATAATGCAGTGTCAAACTTGTCATCAGCAAGTGCTACCTTAACACAAGCACAGTCAGTAGCTATTCAAATGCCAACTGCTAAAGCTAACCTTGCTTCAGCTCAAGCAACATTGAAGCAAGCACAGGAAAATCTTGTTAAAGCTCAAAAAGCGGTGGATGATTTAAGTGCTGATATTGCAGTTAAACAAGCTAATCTAGCATCTGCTAAACAAGTTCTTTCTACCAAACAAGCGACATTAGCTACTAAGCAAGCAACTCTTACGACTGAACAAAATCGTCTAGCAAGTTTGCAAAACAGTCTTGCAACTGCTCAGGCAAATGTTCTTAAAGCTAAAGAAAATGTTATTACTGCTAAAGAGAACCTTACTAAAGTTCAAACTTATTTGACTCGCTTACAAAATGCTCCTGAATTGTTAGCACAAGCTCAACAACAAGAAGCAACCGCAAAAGCCAACTTGTTAGCTGCTCTTGATACCTTAGAAGCAGAATTACTGAAACTAAAAGATTTGCAAGTGAAACAAGCAGCAGCACAAGCGGTTTATGATACGACTTCAAAAGCTTATCAAACTATTCTTGATGCTCAAGAAAAGCAACGTTTGCAAGATGAATATAATGCGATTATTGCTCAAGGTAAAACGCCTATAGCAATTGTTGATGAAACAGGTAAAATTGTAAGCTATCAAGCTGAAGATCCTCAAGCAGTTATTCAATCTTCAACTATTGAATCAACAGTCAAAGCTCAAGCCAAACCAGCTGAAGAAGTATCAGTTGTTACGGCTAGCGCACTTCCAATGACTGGTGAACACAGTTCACTGCTTGTTGCTCTACTTGGTTGTCTCATGACTATCTGGGGCTTGGTAGGTGTGCGACGAAAAAATAATTAATCCAAAAGCAACTCTATGGTTTTATAATCATAGAGTTTTTGCTTTATTCATAACGTCTTTTACTCTTGACCTGAGTAGGTCGCTAAACTGCTTTTCCTTATTCTTTTCTTTAATTTAAACTAGACCTGGATAAGTCATTAAACTGTTCTTTTTTTATTGTTATATTTTTTAGGAAAATCATAAAGTCATACGGGAGGTTATTATGACAAATCAATACACACAAAAAGGACACGGTTTCCTGCGGAAAAAGAAATGGGCTAAAGGTTTAGCTTCAAGTATTGCTATCGGTGCAGTGGTTACCATCTCAGGTGCTGCCTATGCGGATGATGAAACAAACACGGTTGAAACACAACCAGAAGTAACTGTTGTATCTGACAGTAATGCAACTAATTTAGCAGAAACACAAGCAGATAATAGTCAATCACACACTGATTTAACGAATCAGTCTGGTGAACAAACTGGTCAATTAACGGAAACAGTAACATCAGATGCTTTAGATCAATCAGTTTCAGATGCTAAACAAGCTGGTGTAGAAGTTGATGAAAATGGAACGGTAACTCACTCTAGCTATGCGGATGCTCAAGCAGATTTAGCAAAACAAAAAGAAGCGGTTGACCAAGCAACGGAAACCCAACAAGCCGTTGATAGTGCGAAAGCCACAGCGGAAGAAGCTGCAAAATCAGCTGGCGTTGACGTTTCAACTGAAGCAAGCAGTCAAGCAAAAACGTATACTTCGGTTGATGAAGCAAAAGCTGACAGCGCTAAACAGACAACTGATTTAGATCAAGCAGCTGAAACACAAAAAGAAGCTAATCAAGTCATCTCAGATTTAACGAAACAAGCGCAAGATGCTGGTTTAGACCTTACAAAAGGGGATTCAAAATCTTATACTTCAGTTGACGAAGCGAAACAAGATCTTGCTAAGCAAGAACAAGCTTTGAAAGATGCGCAAGCAGCTAAAACTAAGGCTGAAACGACTAACTCAGCTAATAAACAAGCTGCGGAAGAAGCTCAAGCGGCTGCTAACAAAGCTATTGATGATGCTGTAGCAAAAGCTACTGCTTCTGGAACAACTGTTACAAACGCTGGTACTATTGAAACAACTGTAGAAGAAGCTCAAAAAATTGCTCAAGAGCAGGCAGATAAAGTTAAAGAAGTTGCTGCTAAAAACGAGCAAATTCAACAAGAAAATGCTGCTAAGAAGAGTGCTTACGATTCACAAAAAGCTGCTGTCGATCAAAAAAATAAAGCAGCATTTGATCGTGTGGGCTTAAATTATACTGGTGACTATGACACTGATAAAGCTACAGCGGACAAATTTAACACTGATGAAATTGAAAGAGTAAAATCACAGTTTGAAAAAGCCAATGATGAAAATGTTCTAGGTGCTAATGATGGTTGGGTTCAATATGTTGGTTCAAACGGCTACACTCAATCAAATACTAGTCAATTTAAGAAAGCTCAAACAATCAATGGCGTTGAAATCGTAGCAACTGGTTCCCTTGAACCTGGTAAAGCTACCGTTTATGTCAAAGGTGACGTTAACCAATCTCATGTTATTGCTAATATTAACTGGGGAAATGTTGCACCAGAAGGGGCTAACCTTAATAGTGATATTGGATCAGATTGGGCTGGCGCTTATGACTATAATGTCAATGGTACAACGACTCAACTTTGGAAAGGAAAAATTCTAACTTGGTATCGTATTCCACAAGCTATTACGATGCTAGATGGTAGTGTGCATGATGCTTATGTCTTGTTCCACACGGATACTTCAGGTTTAGCTTCACCAGCTGATGAAGTTGTCTTTTGGAATCAAGATGGGGCAATTAATGCTGTTGATGGTTACCGTTATGGTGTCAATGACCAATCTGATGGTATTCGTACAGTTATCCGTGTTGACTCACCAGATAATAATGATAATTACCTTTGGATCTCACTTTTAGGTGATTTTGATATTGGTCAATTCTTAGAAGCTGATGGTGTTACTGTTCTTGGTGTTGGGGGTGGGTTTGCCACAAATTCAGGAGTCGGTGGTAATCGAGTTGGTGTTGATGAAAATCTTGGTTTAACCTATGGGAAAAACATTACCCCAACAAGTGCCTTGACTGGATTTAACTCAGCTCCTGATGGTGTTGCCCTAATCGCTCAATATGGTAATGAATATTCTACTGTTATTAGAAATACTGCTGGGGGTAACGGTGTTGCTGTAGCTCGTACTGATTTTGGTGCTGAAGCAAAAGTCAGCATTGTAACACCACGTCATGTAAGTATTTCAAATGTAGAAGAGCCAACCTACACAGAAACCTTACCAGTTTCCGTTCAAAATATTCATATCACACCTGAACAAGTAACCGTTCCTAAAGCAGTCACACTTCATGATGTTAACGTTCAAGCTGAGACTCACGCTATCAAACTTGAAACAGAAGTATCACCAATAACAGTTGAAACAGAAGTGACAACACCAGCCCTTTCAGCAACTGTTCATGATATTACCCTTAAAACAGCAGTTCATCCCGTTGAAGTGATTCAAAAACCAACTAATGAAAAAGCAGTTACTAATAATGACAATGTTGATATTAATGGTAAGACGGTTGCCAAAGGGTCAACGGTTAAATGGGTACTTAAAAATAGCAATCTATTAGCAGGTCGTGAAGAATTGACTGCTGTCGTGATGAATGATCCATTCCCAGCTGGTTTTGAAGTAGATAGCGAAGCGACAGCTGAGGCAAACGCTGATTATTATACTCTTAAAACTACTGAAGATGGCTCTTATCAACTAGTTGGAACAGCTAAACTGTTGTCAATCCTAAATGCTCATCGTGATCAAGATGTTGAAGTTCCTGGTTTTGTCTTTGTTGGTAAACCATTAAATGACAATGCCCATTATGATAATGCTTTTGAAACCATCTATTCAACCGCTAATGGCTATTATAAAGTTGTTTCAAATATTCCATCAATTGATACACCAGATAATCCAAATCCAACGAAAACAGTCACAGATAAAGCTGGTAGCGATATTGATGGTAAGACTGTTTTTGATAAAGATGTGACCTTCCACTTGATTACTGACTACAGTGTTTACGTTAATACTGTTGTTGATGTAGACACAATGGCAAAATCAGCAGGTATCTATGATGATACGGATGATGCCACTGTCAAACCTGATGTGACAAAAGCTACTGTAACCGACAGTGAAGGTAATGATATTACAGCAAAAGGAACATTTTACGATATTGAAGCAGGACAACCAATTCCAGCTGAAATTCAAATTTTCCTAGATGGAGCTCACCTCACTCCAGATGGTGAATTTGTCGTTTGGATTCCAAATGACCTCAAAGATTACTACCAAAACTATGTCTTAACAGGTAATAATGTGACGGTTAACTTACCCGTTGAAGTGATTGCAGCAGCTGGTGAAAAAGCTGAAAACACCTTTGTACAAGTGGAGTTTGGCAATGGTTATCAATCAAACCTTGTCTTTGTTAAAGTTCCAGATGTATCACCAGAAAAACATGCCATTAGTAAAGATGGTACGGTTCTTGACGGTCAAGAAGTTGGGCTTAATCAAGTCTTTAACTACAAACTTGATGGTGTGACTGTTCAAAAAGATCATGATACACTTTGGCAATATGATGGCAAAGATAAACTTGATGTTGAACATGACCGCTATACAGGAAACTGGAAGGGTGTCATCACTGGTACTGAATACACTGCTAAAGAAGATATGACTTTACCTTATGATGTGATTGCTGAAGATGGTAGTCTTATCAAAGCAGGTGATATTATCAAGGCTGGAACCAATTATCGTTTTATCTTTGAGTTTAATCAAGATACTAATGATGATTTCATTAATAAAATTGTTAAGGTTACTTGGGATGCTCAAAAAGGTGAATGGGCTTATAGCATTGATGAAGATTTCCTTAAATCACTAGGTGTTGAAGGTACTTTCGATGCTGACTTCTGGATTGAAGTGGAACGTATTAAAGATGGTGAAGTTGAGAATACTTTCGTCAACACTATTAATGGTCGTGAGTTAATTGCTAAAGTAACAACTCATACACCAACACCAGTTCCTGAAACTCCACAAAAACCAGAAACACCTACTAAACCAGTGGAAGAAGTTCCAGCTGTTAAAGCTAGTGTCCTTCCAACAACTGGTGAAAAAACTACAGCAATAAATGTTTTAGCATCTATCGTAGGTCTTGTTATGACTGCAGGAGCAGCACTTGGTCTTCGTAGAAAAGAAAAACATAACTAATTAAAACAAGAACAGGCATTGCCTGTTCCTAGAAGATTATTATCTTGCCTAATTAATGTTACGTCTAAATCTCCAGATAATAATCTTCTAGGAGCAGGTAATTGCCCCACTTGGTTGGAAAAGGCTGTAAAAATAACTGATAAGACTATTTACAGCCTTTTATTTTTATTAAATATTTTATTTAAAGGAGAAAATTTATTTATGGACACAGCAGTTCGTGTAGTTACAGCTCTAGGAGCTATTTTATCTATCGTAGGTCTTGGCTGGGTATTAACAGGAGCCTTTGACTATTTTTCAGGACGTAAAAATGGTAATCCAGCTATGATGGATCAAGGTATGACTTCAATGGTTTCAGGTGGAGCTATTGCAGTTATTTCAGCAGGTGTTGCGGCAGCAATTGTTGCGGCTATGCGCTCAATTTCATTCTAATAACTTACATACATGTAAGATAATCAGTTGAAAAAGTGGTATAATAAAGATAAGTAAAAGGGTTACAAGGAGAAAAGAAAATGAACAAGGAATTTGATTATGTAGCTTTTGCAAAAAACTTTGAAGCCACTAACGGACGTCCACCAACAGCGGCTGAACTTGATAATGCTAAATGGGAACATTTCGGTATTAGATGGCATACACCAGAAGAGTCACAAGCTGAGTTGGAACGCATTAACGCATCTTATAAGCCAACATTGGGCGAACACTTAAAGGATGCTTTAGGCTTTCTAGGACGTGGATTTTTCAAAGCTTTATTCTTTGTTCTTATGTCTCCACTATATTTAACAATGCTTTTCTTTAATTTAATCAAATCAGCAATCGGTGTATTCTTGGTTTGGTTTGTTTCTAAATTTATGTTTCTGCTTGTTATTGGGATGATTGCAGACTTAAGAGGTGAGAGTGAAATTACTGGTGTTTCAAAAAGTCTAGTTGATTGTCTTTTTGGTTCAGATTTTATATCTACAGGAAATCCGAATTTTTTCCCACACCCTGTATTAGATGCTTGGATTATAGGAATTGTCATTATTTTACTTGCATTAGTTGCCACTTTTTCAAAAGTAGAAGAACACAAATAATTATAGGATGAGAGCCTTATTTTCAAGGCTCTTTTTTATTATGCTAGAAAGGAGAGATATGGATAAAATTGTTTCGGAATTGACTGAGACTTTAGGAAGTTATAATAAAACAGTTAATTCATCAATTGGTGCAATCAACAAGTCTTTGATGGCAATAGGTTATATTCTGATTTCGATTTTATTTTTAATTGAAATGCTCTCTTGGTACAGATTTATTCGGAACCAAGGTGGTGAGATGACTTGGAAACTTTTCTTAGAAGTGGCAGTTAAATATTTTATTGCCTACTTTTTAGTAGCTCAATCAGGTGCTGTTTTAAATGCAATTATGTGGTTTACTAATGGTATTACCAAGCTGATTGGTGTTGATTTTAAAGGTGCAGGTTTTCAATATGTTCCGATTAAACACGGTAAATATGGAATTAGATTGATGATTGACGGTATTGGTTTTATTGTTGGTGCAGCAGCAACTCTATCTTTAAAAGTAATTGTTCTATTGCGTTTCATTGAACTTTATTTCTTTAAAGCAATAGCACCTGTAATTGTTGCTTTTTGGATGAGTGATAATACACGTCATATTGCTGTTAACTTTTTAAAAATGTTTGGAGCAGTTGCTCTTCAGGGTGCTGTAATAATTCTATTGCTTGCCATTTGGCAAGGATTTAGGGTTGATACATTAGTTCAATTAGATAAAAATAGTTGGTTAGGAGCATATGCTTCAGGTTTTAGCTATATAGGTAAATGTGTAGTATTCTTAATTTTATTGATTGGTTCCCAACGTAAAGCTAAACAATTGTTGAATGTATCTTAATAAAAAGCATCTCTAATAAGAGGTGCTTTTTGGTATTGATAGAAAGGAGAAAAATGAACAAATTAGGTTCTGAGTTTTTTAAAGCTATTGATCAATTTGAACGAAGCGTTATTGGTGGTTTTACTTTGAGACAACTCATTATGCTAATTGGGATTGTCACTGGTGTTGCTTTAGCAACATTGATCTCTTTCTTGAAATTGCCTGATATTTTGTTTTATCTGGCATTAGCTTTGACGGTTCCACCATCATTTATCTATGGCATAAAAAAAGACGAACAAATTAAAGAAGTTTTGATGTTTAAATTTACAGTACAAGAACGTGCTTATCAAACAGATTTTGAAAGTGAGGATATGAATGGTACGTTTATTCAACAAAAGGGCGTCCATGAGTGGAACGACACCTTTGACTAAAGAAGATAAAGAACGAGCAAAACAGCTCAAAAAAGCTTTGAAAGCTAGTACTCAAAACACAATTAAATATACGTCTCTGTTTGAGGACGGTTTGATGCACATTGTTGATGAAGAGTACTCAAAAACCTGGGAACTTGGCGATACAAATTATCTCACGGCAGATGAAGATGAAAAACTTGATATTATTGATTATTATGTTGAAGCTTTAAACGGCTTAGATAGTGATAATACTTATCAATTGCTAATTATTAATCGTCCTGTTCCGTCAACACTTTTAAGCCAAATTACCTATGAACTTGAAAGTGATGACCGTGATGTTTATCGTCAAGAATATAATGATATGATTACGTCACGTTTTGCAACCGATCAAAATAATTTCAAGGTTGAAAAATTTATCACGGTTTCAACTTCTGCAAGAGATCGTAAACAAGCTTATCGTAAATTGAATGATGTTGAAAACAATTTTTCAAAACAATTTCAAGTGATTGATATTCCTTTTACGCCTTTGACAGGAACAGAGCGATTAAATATTTTTGCTGATTTGTTACGTGGCAATCCTTATTTGAATGTTGATTATAAAGATGTACGTATTAGTGGTTTAACAACAAAATCTTTTGTTGCTCCTGGACGTATTTGGTTTCAACAGGATCAATTTATGATGGATAAGAAATACTGTAAAGTTCTTTTTGCTAGAAGTTTTCCAGCTTTTCTAAATGACCGTCTAATCAAGTCAATCACTGACATTGGGATTGAATTAGCGATTACAATTCATGCTAAACCGTATGATCCAGCAGATGCTGTTCAGAAAATCAATACAGCTGAAGCAGGGGTAAAAATGGATATGATTAAGTCGCAAAAGGTTGCTGCAGATAAAGGTATTTCAGGAAATTTAGCTGTATCAGGTGTAGCTCAAGCTACTGCAGAAGAAGCCGCTAAATGGAGTACTGAAATTAATGATAATGACCAAAAAATGTTCTCAGGTATTTTTGCAGTCATGTTAAAAGCAGATACACCTGAAGAACTTGCTGATTATACAAACCGTGTCAAACAAGCTGGACGTAAGCATGTGGTTGATTTTGAAGAAACTTACTACCATCAAGAAGAAGCGCTTAATACTATTTTGCCAATTGGAAAAACTTATCTTGATGTTAAACGCCGCTTCATGCGTGATATGACAACAACCAATATCGCCACACAAATTCCATTTACAAACACAGATTTACAAAGTAATAGTCCGATGGCAATTTATTACGGACAAAATCAAATTTCAAACAATATTATTACACTTGATCGTCAACGAGATTTGAACACGTCTTCTGGTGTTATCCTAGGTTCTTCAGGTTCAGGTAAGTCTGTTTTTGTTAAAACAAGTGAAGTTATCCCAACGATTTTGAGGTATCCTGATGATCGTATCATCATTGTAGACCCTGAAGATGAATATTCTGATATTGGACGTGCATTTAATGCTCAGTTAATTGATATTTTCCCAGGTTCACAAACTCACTTAAACTTGATGGATTTACCAGATGAGGAAAATTTATCAGCTGAAGATGCGGACCCAATTGGCGAAAAATCATCACTTATCATGGGTCTTTTTGAAAATATTTTGCAAGAAGTTACTGACGAAGACTTCTCAATTATTGACCGTGTCACACGTCTTTGCTATGAACGTATTACAGATAGAACACCAACACTGAAAGATTGGTATAACATTCTACTAGAACAACCTGAGGATGTTGCTCAAGATTTGGCGCTAAAATCTGAATCTTACACGAACGGGTCTCAAGATATTTTTGCTCATGAAACCAATGTTAACTTGAATAACCAAGTAGTTATTTTCAATCTGAAAAAATTGGATGGTAAATTAAAACCATTTGCTTTGATGGTTGTGCAAGATTATATCTGGAACCAGGTCGTTAATAATCAAGGTAAGCTAACAACTCGTATCTACTTTGATGAAATGCAAAATCAATTCTTGACAGATAACCAAGCAGAGTTCTTTACTAACCTTTACGCCCGTGTTCGTAAGTATGGTGCTATTCCAACAGGTATCACTCAAAACGTTGAAACTTTGTTGAATCGTACTGAAGGACGTAAGTTGATTTCAAACAGTGAATTTATTGTTTTATTGAAGCAAAAGAAAACGGATTTACAATACTTAACTCAAACCATTAATTTGACAGATGCACTTATTCGTTATATTGAAAAACCAAAAGCAAAAGGGACAGGATTAATCATTGCTGGTCAAACAGCGGTTCCATTTGAAAATCCAATACCTAAGAATACAGAGCTATTTCGTTTGGTTGCAACAGATGCTTATCGTCAAATTGATTAATCGATTTATTTATCAGGATAGTTGGAAGGAGAGGGGGTGAATCATGTCTAACAAAGATGATTTAAGAAAGCGTGTGGTTAGAAAACGTCATATTAAAGAAAGTGTTCAACGTCATAATCAGTTGTCAGCTAAGAAAGCTCAAAATGCTGCTAAAAAAGAGCATCGTGAAGCTAAGATTAAGGTGAAACATGCTAGAGCAGCTTTAAGAAGAGCTGAGAAAGGCATTGATAAAGATGTTGACGGTGAAAAGATTGTAGACGACTTAGAGAAAGCGCTAGCTGAAAAGAAAGCTACTAAGAAAATCAAAAAGAAAGTCAGAAAGGCTAATCCAACCATCGGTCAGAAAGCTAGACGGACTGGTAAAACCATTGCATTAAATGCTAGTCATCAAATTAAAACCACTGCCATGGATCAAGATGATACCTTATCTGACTTACAGAATTTGCAATATCGAACACGCCAAACGAAAGCAGTAGCTAAACAAGCTGGAAAAGTGACTTGGCGAGGTGCTAAACTAGCCTATCGAAAGAGCAAAGGTATGGTTAATGTTAGTCGAGGAGCTTATAGAAGCACTAAGACTGGTGCTAAATTTGCCACTAAAACCACTGCTAAGGTTGCTACAAAAGTAGCACAGACCACTGCTTCAGCTGTAAAAACGGCAGCAAGTGCAGCAGCAACGATCTTAGCCAACCCTATGACGTGGATTGTTAGTGCAGTTATTGGTTTTATTTTATTTTTGGTAATCCTTGTATCCTCAATCTTTTCAAGCAATGTCATTCAGCAGAATGATTTTACACTTAATCAATCTTGGCTCCATATTTCACAAGTTGACCGTCAAAAATCTTCTGACCAGGTTGAATATTATACAGATATTGATTCTATTTTGCTTTACATGAATTTTCGTTATGGTGGTGATTGGGAACCTGATGCTAACTGGGATGATGGAACTGGTGGGAAATTAACTGGTGCACTTGGTTTCAATCACTTTTTAGATGCGCTTGATGATATTTGGAAAGAGGAAAATAGTGATATTGACAATCTAAAAACTATGGCGGAACTTTATACTAACGGTAAAGCTTGGATGAAGTTGGATAAAGATGACTTAGCAGATTATAAAGAAATTCTTGAGAGCCAATCCGAAACAGGAAAATACTTAGCTACTCAAGAATTAATTAATCCTTTTTATTCTGCGGATGATGCAAAAAGTGATACAGATTATCTTACAGTTTCTAAACGATATGGTTATACCTCGAAAGATAAAATTGATCCAACGACAACTCTTCAAGCTCAATCAGGTCAAAAGCTTTATGCCGTTATGGACGGTAAGGTTACCATTACGACACAGAATTTAAAAGGAAATAATACTAAAACAACTAATTTAATCATTTCTGATAGTGATGCACGGTTTATTTATTATGATATTTCAGCTATCCGAGTTAAAACAGGTGATAAAGTCGAATCAGGAGTCGAGCTTGGAACAGTTTCTGGTGGTTCACAAAAGATTGCATATGCTAAAAATTATGGAACAGTTGATAGTAAAGATTCTCAATGGTTGCAAGACATAAAAAATAAAGATGTTTCTTATGGTTATACGGAGCAGACAAAGAAAAATAAAACCAACGTTTGGGTATTAGTTAATCCTGGATTTTATTTTCCATTCGTTAAATATGCGCAAACAACTGTTGTTATGCGAACGTCATCTGAACTAAGTGGACGTGCTAAACAATTTTATGACTTAATGAAGAAATTTTATCCAAGTGCTACTGATAATGGGATTGCTGCTGTTGTTGGTAATTTTGCTGTTGAGTCATCCATTACCCCAAAACGGGCTGAAGGTGATTATTTAAGTCCACCTGTTGGTGCATCTGATGGTTGTTGGGATGATACAAATTGGTTAAATATGGGTGGCACAGCCATATATGGTGGTGGTTATCCTAATATCCTTCATCGTGGGCTTGGGCTTGGTCAATGGACTGACACTACTGATGGTGCTACTCGTCACACAATGCTAATCAATTATGCTAATTCGATTGGCAAAAAATGGTATGAATTAGAAACACAAATTCGATTTATGCTAGAAGGTGATTCACCTTACTATCAAAATATTTTAAAAAGTGTTTTAACCTCTAATTCTGATACAGATAGTCTAACCAGAACCTTTTTAAACCGATGGGAAGGTATTAATAACGGAACGCTTTCCCAACGTCAAAGTTATGCTAAACAAGCGCTATCTTGGTTTCATCAATCAATCGCTGGTGGCGGAACAATGGCTTCCTCTTGGAATTTTCCAGAAGAGTATCGGGATAAAATTAAGAGTATGCCAACTGGTGTTAGCATGACAACACAACCTGGTAGTGGTTATCCTGCAGGTCAATGTACTTGGTATGCTTATAATCGTCTGGTTGAATTAGGTGAAATCACGGATTTATCAGGAAGTTATGGTCACCTTGGTGATGGTAAAAGCTGGGTAGGAAATCTTGTCGCAAAAGGTTGGAAATTTAGTACGATGCCAACGGCAGGAGCTGTTTGTTCAACGGCTGGTGGCTTTGATAGCACTTATCCTCAATACGGACACGTTATGATTGTTGAAGTGGTTAATGCTGACGGTAGTTTTTTGGTATCTGAATGTAACTATGCAGGTAACAAAAGCCAAATTCACTGGCGTGTTTGTCGTAACGCCCCATATTACACATTTGCAACCCCTTAAAGAAAGGAAAAATAATGATAGATGAATTTAAAGTGACTTTTTTCAAACGGGTCATGATGATTGTAGGGATTATTATTATCTTTCTCATTGGCTTAGGTTTTGGGTCAATGGGCAAGAAAACAGATAATCAATCTTCAAGTCATACAACTTTAACCAAAAAGGTTAAAGAAGGTCATAAGTTGACTGAAGGTTGGGTTAAGCAGTTTTTGATTGCTTATTACACTAAAAAAGATCTTGAAGAAAATCGTAACAGATACAAAGATTATATGACTGATGGCATGTATAATGCTGCTGTTTCTGAAGAAGAGACAGCACAAAATCAAGCTTATAAAGGCTTTGTTGTTAATTTTGAGTTTAAAGATGCTCAAATTTATATTGATAAAACCAATGATAAAGTTATTTGCTATGTTAATTACACAAATGATTTACTTCAGAAAAAGAATTCAACTGAAGGTGCTCAAACAGGCGTAGATAATAACACTATTATTCAATTAACTTACAATAAAATTGATGGCAAATATCTCGTAAATAACATGAGTACGCTTTTAATTACAGATTCTCAAGATCCGACAGCTTCACAAAATTCTTATGGAGATGTCATTGCTAGTAATGATGAATAGGAGATAAGGCAATGTTAAATCAAAGTATTATTACAGGACGTCTGACTAAAGATACAGAGTTAAGAAAAGTCAACGACCGTTCGGTTATTTCTTTTACACTTGCTTCAAGTAGAGACTATAAAACAGAGGATGGTTCTTATCCAGCTGACTTTATTGACTGTGTCTTGTGGGGAGCACCTGCTGAAAGCTTTAACACGTTAACAGCCAGAGGTGACACTCTTCAGGTAACAGGACGACTACAAACTAGAACTTATAAAGATAAAAAAGAAGTTACTCATAAAGTAACTGAAGTTCAAGTTGATAAATGGTATATTGTTGCCGTTAATCAAAATCAAGGTGATTATCCTGTTAAAGAGAAAACAATTGTTAATGATAGCTTAGATAATTTATCACTATAAAAGGGAGAAAAGAAAATGAATGAAACTACTTTTGGAACAGAACAACACACTTTAAAATCAGCACGCCGTCAAAAATCAACAAGTGATCGCTTAAAAGATAAGTTGAAACAACTTAATAAAGCGAAAGCATCCCTTGAAGCTGCTCAAAAGAAAATTAAACAGTTGGAAGCTGATATTAAGGAACTTGAAGCTAAACGTCAACAAGAAATTCTCAAAGAATATGGTATGAGTCTATCGGACTTAGAAGCCTTTTTAGCTGATAACAAGGATAAACTTGGGGGTGATGCGTAATGTTTCGCATTACAAACCTAAGTAATCGTCAACAGCGCGATTTTCAAAATCGTGAAGAATTAGAGTTTTATCTGGAAGGGGAAGAAAACCGTTGTTTACAGCTGAATACAACAGCAACCTTTCAGCTTTTTCATCTTGATAAAAATGGAGAACTGCTAGAGTCAATGGAACTTACTATTCCATCTTCTGGAGATCAAGACGTTAAAGAGTTATTAGGTGAGTTTGGCTTAAAGAAGGATAAAAAATTCTTTTGGAGTCGTGGTAGTAAGCAAGCGAACGTTCAAAAGGTAGCGGAAAAGCCAACTAAAAAAATTAAAGCAAAGAATAAGCTGACTAAACCCACGTCTAGCGCCAGAGTAACACACACTTCAACTAGTCATCACCACTTTTGGACAATGATTGCTTTGTTATTTTCAATTTTTAGTTTAGCAATTTCTCTTACTAATCATTACAACAATAAAGTAGTGGATAAACCTAAAATTGAAAAGACTATTATTAACCAGGGTGCAGATGTTTTTTGCCGCTATTTTATTAGTAATTATTTTGCTAACTCATCAGCTCGAGAAGATTTTATTTCAAATTCACTTGATTTAAATCAATTTGATACTGATAAAGCAACAACAGTCAGTGTCTTGCTAGAAAAAGAAGTGATGACGAAAAAAGTAATGACTTTGACCTATGTTATCAATTGTCGCTATGACGATAATACAACAGCCAACAAACGTTTAACATTAACAGTAAAACAAAACAAAGAAGCTAAATACGGCTATTTAGTCTCAAAAGCTCCTAAATTAACTGCTTATCCATAAAGGGGGAGAAGATTATGGAACAAGAACAAATTCTTGATAGAGGTGCACGTGTTACACTTGAAACAGGTAAACAATTGTTTCATTTTTTAGCTTATGCAGCGCAACAACTGTATAAAGCTTATGATGAACAAAAACTTGTGGAACAACAATCTTGGAAAAATTTTAACCAGTCGTCTTTGACGAAAGATCATATTGATTTTTTAGAAGCAGATGTTAACCTTAAAAAATTTACAGATGAACTTAAAAAATCAGGTGTACGCTTTGCTTTTAAAGATTTAGGTGATGGCACTAAACAAGTCTGGTTTGAAGCGCCTAATAGAGAAGTTATTGCAGATGCTTTAAGAAACACCCTTAATGAAATCATTAACGACCCTAAAAAAGCTAAAGAAAAGTACATGAAATCAGAGAAAGAATTGACACCAAAAGAACAGATTAACAAAATCAAGAAAAATACTAAAGAAAAACTTGATACTGTCAAAACTAAGAAGAAAGGAAAGAGTATCTGATGAAACTTCAAAAGAAACCTCTTATTCCTTATTTGATAATTAGTTTGGCTTTAGCATTTTTAACCCATAGAGCTTATGCCTTATATAGTATTGCTCCAAAACCAGACATGACTAATTTATTTAGTCAATATACCTTTGTCCTGGAAAAGTATGTAGAGCCACCATATTTTTATCCTAATTTTAGTCCATTTGCTATTTTAGCTGCAATGGTTGGTTTCTTTATTGGGATGATGTTTTATTTAAAAATCAAACCAGCTGAAAATTATCGTCATGGTGAAGAAGCAGGTTCAGCAAAATTTGCTACAGCTCAAGAATTAGCTGGCTTTAAGGACTCAGAACCAACTAATAATATGATTTTTACAAAAAATGCCCAAATGGGATTGTTTAATAAGAATCTTCCGTTTCAATGGCAATTGAATAAAAATGTTCTTGTTGTTGGTCTTCCTGGTGATGGTAAAACATTCACCTATGTAAAACCTAATCTCATGCAAATGAACTCAAGTTTTGTGGTTACCGATCCAAAAGGATTATTAGTTCGTGAAACGGGTAAGATGCTTGAATCACACGGTTACCAGGTTAAAGTATTTGACCTGGTCAATTTAACTAATTCAGATATGTTCAATCCTTTCAACTATATGAAATCTGAACTAGATATTGACCGTATTACTGAAGCGTTGGTTGAAGGTGTTTCTGAAAATGAACATAAAGGAGAACCTTTTTGGGATAAAGCTCAATTACTTTTAAATCGTGCTCTGATTGGTTATCTATATTTTGACAGTAAAACTAGAGATTATACGCCCAATCTTTCTATGGTTGCTGAATTGCTTCGTAACATAAGGCGTCCAAATGATAAAGAACCTAGTACAGTTGAAAAGATGTTTGTGGAACTTGAAGAGTCAATGCCTGGTAACTATGCTTGTAAGCAATGGAATTTGTTCAACGATAACTTTGACGCTGAAACAAGAACCAGTGTTTTTGCGATGGTTGCTACACAATATTCTGTTTTTGACCACCAAGCAGTTACAGACTTGATTAAGTCTGATACCATGGAAATGGATACCTGGAACACTGAGAAAACAGCCGTCTTTGTCGCTATTTCAGAAACCAACAAAGCTTTCAGTTTCCTAGCATCTACTTTGTTTACAGTCATGTTTGACCAGTTAACACACAATGCAGATGCTATTATTCAGGGGCAGAAAAATGGTTATACAGCTGACGATTTGGTGCACGTCCAATTTATTTTTGATGAATTTGCTAATATTGGTAAAATTCCTCATTTCAATGAAGTTTTGGCATCTATTCGTAGTCGTGAAATGTCTGTTAAAATCATCATTCAAGCCATTAGTCAACTTGATACGATTTATGGTGATAAAGCAAGAAAATCCATGGTTAATAACTGTGCAACCTTGCTATTCTTAGGGACTAACGATGAAGATACTATGCGTTACTTCTCAATGCGTGCTGGTAAACAAACCATTACACAAAAAAGCTATTCTGAACAACGTGGTCAACGTGTATCAGGATCTACAAGTACACAAGCTCATCAGCGTGACTTGATGACACCTGATGAAATTGCACGTATCGGTGTTGATGAAGCATTAGTATTTATCTCAAAACAAAATGTTTTCCGAGATAAAAAGGCTATGGTAACAGACCATCCTATGAAGGATGAATTATCCAATAATCCAAATGATGGGAAATGGTATGATTATACTCGTTTTATGGTTGAAGATCCTGAATTTTTCAATGCAGTACGTGATGGCAAAATCAAGCCTGAAAATATCTGGTATCCAGATATGAAAGACTATGACCAATTTGTCCAGGACAATGAAATTGATACTTCAAAACCAACTGAAGCTGAATCAGCAAAAGTCGATGAAGTAAGTGTACCAGCTGCAGAAGAGCCTGTTTATGAACAAGTACCCGTTCAATTACCTGAAATGACCGTAGAAAGCCAATCTCAGACACAAGAAAGTGAAGTAAAAGCAGTGGATTTTGCGACTGGTGAAATCTTTGAACTTCCGCCAGAAGATGAGGAAGACGATGAGTATTATGGTGAAGTTTAGCGTGTAATAAAGTATAATAGTTCCAGGAGGTTTATATGGCTACATCAAAACAAAGTCCATTTTTTAAAACACTGGGAATTTCAGAAGATGAATTATTACTTTATCTAAAGGAACATCCAGACGATCCTTTGGTTACTAAACTTGAACAGTTACTATTAAATTTATCAGATAAAAAATAAGCTACATCGTTAAACGGTGTAGCTTTTATTATTGTGAAGGGAAGTGAAAAATGGATGAAATATTTACTTTTAGCAGAAAAGCCTGACCAGGCTAAAAAGTATGCGAACGCTTTAGGAAACCCTAAAAACGATAAAGGTGTTTGGCGTGTTCAATCATCTGTATTGAATGCTGAAGTGATTGTTGCTCCTGCCGTTGGTCATTTAGTAGAACGTATTAATCCATATACTAACTTTGAAAATTGGGATATGGCTAATCTTCCAGCTTTACCAGATGGATTTTCTTATGGGCCTAAAAAAGATACTGCCAAACGATTTAAGGCTATCAAACAAGCTGTTAAAGAGGTTGATGCTATTATCATTGGTACTGACCCTGACCGTGAAGGCGAAGCGATTGCTTATCGGATTTTAGAATTAATCCCAGGAGCTTTAAAGAAGATTAAATACCGTTTATGGGCAAACTCTTTAACGAAAAAAGGTTTAGAGCAAGCTTTTTCAAAGCTTAAAAATCCAGAAGACTCCATCAACTATTTTCATGAAGCTGATGCAAGAGGTGATGCTGATTGGCTGGTTGGTTTTAATCTAAGTCCTTTTGTAACTATTAAAATGAAAGAAGAAGGGTATTTAGACAAGAAAGATCATTCTATGTCTGTTGGACGAGTTCAAACACCTATTGTTAGTCTAATCGTTCGAAATGATGAAGCCATTGAAAATTTCAAACCTAGTCCTTATTGGCAGCTAAAACTGATTGATCCTGAAGCTAAAGTTACATTTAACAATGATACTAAATATCAATCAAAAGCTGAAGCAGAACAGATGCTGCAACAGTTAGCTAATATAGCAGTTGTCAAAACGGTTACGAGTGAAGAAAAAGTGCAAGAAGCACCTAAGCTTTATAATTTAACTAATTTTCAATCAGAAATGAGTAAGCTATACCATTTTGATGCGACTAAAACCAAAGAATTGGTTCAAAGTCTTTATCAAAAAGGGTATCTTTCTTATCCACGTACAGACTCAACCTTGATTACAACCAATGAATTTGCTTATTTGGTTGAACATATAGATGATTATCAAAAAGCAATCCATAAGCAATTAGAAACACCTAATCGCTCACCAAGAAAAAATTATGTGAATGATAAGAAAGTTTTAGAGCACTATGCTATTATTCCAACCGAAAACATTCCTAATTTGAGTGAGCTAAGCGATGATGAAAAACTTATTTATCAAAAAGTGGTTTTTAGAACTTTACTAATGTTTTCACCTGATTATCGCTATCAATCAACCAGCGTTACTCTTGATAATCATGGGCTTGAATTTAAAGCATCTGGTACTGTAACCAAAGATAACGGCTGGCGTAACTATTTATCAGCAAAAAAAGAAGATAAAGAGCTACCTCACTATCAGGAAGGTAAAAATCTTGTTGTTGATTGCAAACTTTTAGAAGAAATGACCAAGCCACCAACACGTATTACGGAACAAATTCTACTGAAGAAATTGTTACCAAAATACAATTTAGGTACATCCGCAACTCGTGATGGGATGATTGATTTAATTCAGAACAAAGGCTATGTCACTAAGAATAAGAAAACAGGACAGTTTTTCCCGACAGAACGAGGAAAACTGCTTATTCATTATCTTGATCAACTTGAGATTGCTTATACTAATCCTGAAACAACAGGAAAATGGGAAGAAGTATTAGCTCAAATCGGACAAGGAAAAATTCAAAAAGAAGCCTTCGTCAACAAAATCAAATGGGCTATCACTAAACAAATTGAAAAAGGAAAACAAATTTAAACGCCACTATCTCATGTAAATAGTGGCGTTTTTTGGAAGGAGAAAAACATGGCAAATATGCAAGAATTACTTTCTCAACGCTTTGAAGCTCGAAAACAAAAATTAGTTAGTATGGATATTGTGGCGGTGGCTGAATCCTTAGGAATGAAGCTAAAACCAGGTTCAAGCGGAACTTATTATTGGGAAGAACATGATAGCTTCCATATTTATCCTAATACTAATACATTTCGTTGGTGGTCAAGAAGTATTGGGTCAAATACTATTGACTTGGTTCAAGTGGTACGAGAAGAATTAACAGGTCAAAAACCAAGCTTTAAGGAAGCTGCAGCTTTTCTTGAAACAGGTCGATTTGAGAATGTAACAGTACAACCACCTGTAAGAGAACCATTTGAATACTATTTAGAGCGTTATGAACATTCTGATTTTAATATTGGAAGACAATATTTGAAAGAAGAACGTGGTTTGTCTGATGAAACGATTGATACATTTTTAGCATCAGGAAATTTAGCGACAGCTACTCGTAAAAAAGGTGATTATTTTGAACCTGTTATTGTTTTTAAAAGCCGTGATAACGATGGTAAAATGATTGGTGCAAGTCTTCAAGGAATTGTTGAAAATCGTGTTCAGCACCCCGAACGTGGGCGTCTTAAACAAATTATGAAGAACTCAGATGGGACTGCAGGCTTTAGCTTAGATATTGGAAATCCAAAACGTTTAGTCTTTGCTGAAGCTCCAATCGATCTGATGTCTTACTATGAGTTACACAAAGACGAGCTGCAAGACGTTAAGTTAGTAGCCATGGATGGGCTTAAAAAGAGTGTCATTAGCCGTTATGTAGCTGATATGTTGACTGATGGTAAATACTCTCAAACCATGTCAAATGAGCAAATTAGAGGTGCTTTAGATGCTTTAAATAAGACTACCAACCTTTTACAAGAGCATCCAGATATGATTACTTTAGCGGTTGATAATGATGAAGCTGGTCAAAAATTTATTAAAGGCTTACAAGAGGATGGTATCCCTATAGTACCAGATTTACCACCACGTCAAGCTAATCAAACAAAAATGGATTGGAATGATTATCTCAAACAAGAAACTAATCCTAAAGAAAATATCGCTAATGAAGCTTGGGATATTGATGATATTCAAGAACAGTTGTCACAAGAAAGTGAGTTAGTAGGAACTCAAACCGTTGATGTTGTCTATATGAATGAGGTTTATTTAAATCAAGGGTATAGTCTTTCATTAGCTGTTCATAGCAGCGAAGAAGTGGAAAATCTAGCAGATGATGTAGCACCTTGGACACTTGAAGTTATGAAGAATGGTCAATCACTTGGTTTTCTTGCTTATGGTGAAGATTGGGGAAATGCTTTTGAAATTGAAGATGAGTTAGCCAATCTTGAAAAATGGGTAAAAGAAAACCAAGTATCTAATCATCTATACAGTCAAAAAGATGTTAATGAGTTTCTAGCTACCATGCAAGAAGTTGAATTTAAAAAGGGGGACTTTGTTCTTCAGGGGGGCGGTATTTATGATTTTGGTAAAAGCCGTTTAGAAAATGAAGAGCTTCAGCAACATGCACTTGATGCAATGATTGCAGATATTACTGATGGTGAAACTTATTATTTATGGCACGATGAAGAACTAGAAAACCTCAACGCTCCTGATGAAGCGTTTATCAATTTTCACTATCATTTAAAAGATATTGAATATAATCAAAATGATATTAATCTTTATGTTGAAGAGTCATCTGCTGATGGTGTTATAGGATATCTTTCACTTGATGGTAATCCAATTGATGCTGATAGTATTGAAGATTATTTAGCTGATCAAGATTGGACGTTTGACCAAAAAGTACTATTTTTGAAGAATTTAAAGACTGCAGTTGATGAAACATGGAATAAGGTTACTGACCACTATAATGAACAATTTGAGGTGATTGTTGCTCAATATGGATTATCTTCACCAAAAGAAAAAGCTCCTGAAATACTTCAAGAGACAGAAAAAGCTAATTTTGAGCAACAAAAAAAGGTTGAGAACCCAATCGGGGATTTACCTGAGCAAATTCAGGAGGCAGCACCTCTACCTAGTGCTCACGAGGAGCACTCTTTGAATGAGTCGTCACCGACCCAAACTCAGTCTCAACCTTTGCTTCATTTTACCATTTCAGAGCCTGAAAAGTCAATTTATAAGACTGGTTATCATCCAGTTAACAAGAAAGAATTAAATAAGTTAAATCGTTATGCAGCACAAATTCAAGAAAATGCTACATGGTACAAAAATGAATTAGCTGATAGTAATGTAACTTATTTTTATAAGAACAATGACAATTTAGAAGCTTTAAAGGTAACTTTTAAAGCAGAACAATATCCACACCTGGTTGGTATTTTTGCTATCGATGATGACCAAAGCGCAAGTAAAACGTTAGATGATTTAGCATCTGGTAAAGGTGATTATCAAAATATTATGATCGCCAATCGAGGTGCAACCTTCAGTAAAATCCAAGTATTACCTGACTTCAAAGCAGTTGTTGACTCAAATAGTTTTATTTTTGATGATTTATCAGAAGTTGAACGCATGAAGCGACTTGACTTAGCAAAAGCTATTCGTACTGAAGACAAGGATGTTTTAATTGCTTTTAGAAACGTTGATGGTGAGTATCTTCCAGCATCACTTATGAAAGTTACTAATAAACTAGAATCAGATTTATCTGTTGCCAATAACAAAGATATTTTAGGTATTATCGGTGAAAAAGACGGAGAGTTTAAAGTCTTATCTGTTAATGAAGAAGTTATCAAAGATGGTGGTGAAAAAATGTTATCAATCGTTAAAGATGGACAACTAGAAGAGTTGTCAGAAACTATTCAAGAAAATGCTAAATGGGTTATCGAATTTAACGAAACGAATTTATCAGGTAATGTAGAAATCCCTAGTTTTACAGGTGCAGGTCTAACAGAAGAATTACTTGAACGTATTAAAGATTATGATTATCGTTTGTATTTAGCAAGTTTAAATGGTGAAGGTGAAGACTATTATAAATTCTACTTTAATAAAATCCAAGATGGTAAAGTAGTACAACAAGAACGTCTTGATGTAGGTGATGGTTTGGAAAGAAATGAAGAAATTTACAAATTCCTTGAACAAGAGCTAGCACCTGAAAAAGCTGTTAAGGTAGTTGAAAAAGAATTGACAGCTGAAGATTTTTCAAAAGTCTTAGATGCCGTTTACAATGTTGGTGCACGAGTTGGAAAAGACAACAGAAAAAACATTTCAGAAAACTTATATCCTGCTTGGGATAAATACTTTGAATATGCTGAAAGATATGACAATAACTTTGATGTTATTGTTAAGGCAGCACGAGCAGATAATCTTCTAGATGAAAATTCAGATTTTTATAAAGAAGTCTGGCTCAAAAAAATTCAAGAAGAAAATAAAAAAGTGAAAGACTCAGATGGTGATGGTCTAACAGATGATGAAGAAATCGCATTAGGTACTAATCCATATAGTCCAGATACGGACGGAGATGGTATTTTAGATAGCATTGAAAAAGCAAGTGGTACAGATGCAACCAATCCATCAGACACACCAGACAGTCGAAAAGAAGAAATGACTAAACGTGACTTAACGTTATCAGAAATGATTAAAGCCAAAAATACAGCAGCACTTAATCAACATTTACAAGAAGGTATTAAAGATTATTTTGATAGTGACAACTATAAGAACTATCTTGAAGGGATGTCACACTTCAACAATTATTCAGCAAGAAACATTAGGTTAATCAAAGCTCAATTGCCTAAAGCAAGTATGGTTGCTTCTTTCAATGAGTGGAAGAAGAGAAATGGTCATGTTAATAAAGGTGAAAAAGCTCTTTATGTTCAAGCGCCAATCACAGTAATTAAAAAAGATGTTGATGGCAATCCTATCATTAATGCAGAAACTGGTGAAAAAGAAACTCTTACTTACTTTAAACCTGTTCCTGTATTCGATATTAGTCAAGTATCACCTGTAAAAGGTAAAGAATTGAATTTACCTAAAATGGGTGAAGTAATTCCTAGCCAAATTACTAAAGAGTATTATCAAAATGTTTATCGCGCATTAAGAGATATTTCTCAAAAAGAAAATGGTATTCCAATTCGTTTTAGAGAACTGGATAAGTCTGATGGTTCTTACAGTCGAAAAACAAACGAAATCACAATTAAAAAAGGGATGACTTACGAGCAAACTCTTTCAACACTAATCCATGAAATGGCACATTCTGAATTACATAATAAGAAGAGTTTAACAGAACGTTTTGAAGGCAAATTGACACGTTCTTCAAAAGAACTTCAAGCTGAGTCAATTGCTTATGTTGTATCTAATCATTTAGGTTTTGATACAAGTAATGATTCATTTGCTTATCTAGCTTCTTGGTCAAAAGAACCAGATGGTTTAGAAAATCTAAAAGCTCAACTTGAAATTGTTCAGGAAGAAGCAAGCTCTCTTATGAAACGTATTGACAAGCATTTAGAAAAATATCAAAATCTCACGGTTTTAAAAGATGAAAAATTAAACGAAAATCAAAAACGTGAATTAGAAAAAACAGCTAATCCATTTTATCAAAGTTTACAAAAAGCAAAAGGTGAAACTGTTCAAACAGCGCCCGTTAAAGAAGAACAATCAAAAAAAGTCAATCGACCTATGAAGCAGTAACGCAGCGTAGGTCGCATAAAAAAGGATTGACTTTAAAAGTGGAAGGAGAAATAAGTTATGATAACAGAAGAAATGATGATGACAACTGAAATGTTATTAATGAGCTATTATTTTGATATGAGCGAATGGCTCAAAGGAATTAAAACAGTTAATGTTGATATTCTTCAAAAATCAAAAGATGATTTATTGGATATGTTAAAATCTGATTTTGAAGGATTGTCTACAGAAGATAATAATGAGTATCTCGATGACCTTTCTGTTTGTATCGCTACACTAGAAGAGCTGTCAGAAGATGCTTATCAAAAGATAAAAACAGATGTTTTTTCCTGGGAGCCAGGTCAAAAAAACTAAAAATGACATGAGAAGGAATGCTGACATTTTTCAAATTGTCAGTTTTTCTATTGTTGCATTTTATCAAAATGCAATTATCAAAAATTGTCATTTTTGAAAAATGCACGAAGTGCCAAAAAGGGGATTGGGGATTTCCCCAAAGTGTAAAAAGTCAAAAGTCTGTTTGTGGGGGTGCCCTACAAATAGGCTTTTTTGCTTTTTATTTTCGTAAGTGGGGTACCACTTGCTATGCTTGCCAGAGTAAAAAGTAGTCCTCCTCCAGGAGCGGGGCAAAAACTACATTTTATCAGATTTTTAGAAAGGAAGTCAGGTCATGGCGGATAAAAAACGAAAACGTTCAGTTGAATTTAAATTAAGAGCTAATGAAGAGGAAGCTAATAAAATTCGTCAACGCTTTTCTCGCGCTAACAAAAAAACATTTCAGGCATATGCTTTAGAGATGTTACAAAATGGGAAAATAGCAACATACGATTATTCAGAATTACAAAAATTAAGGATTGAAGTTAATCGTATTGGTCAAAACGTCAATCAATTAGTTCGCTATGTTAACACTTTTGATGAGATTGATACTGAACTTTTTAAAGCTTTACAAGCTGAAATTGATGATATGAAGAAATTACTTTTTGATGAATTTAAAACGAAAGGACATGCTAGATTAAATGGTAGTAACGAAAGTTCTTCAGATTAAAACAAGTCGTAACTTAAAACGTGCAATTGATTATATTACACGTGATAATGCAACCTTAAAATTAGATACTGAACATTTGGAAGGTGATGAAAATTATTCTTATGAGATTGTCGATGGTCAAGTGATGAAACGTTTGGTATCTGGTCATGATTTAACAGATATATCTGATCCGCAAACGATTTATGAAGATTTTGTTTTACTAAAACAATCTGTTGACGTTCTGTACAATAATGAAACATTATCCGATTTGAAAAATGATAAACGAGTTTTAGCACATCATATCATTCAGTCTTTTTCTCCAGAAGATGGTTTAACACCTGAGCAAGTTAATGAGATCGGAAGAAAGACTGCTTTAGAATTAACTGGTGGTGATTATCAATTTGTGGTTGCCACACATATGGATAAAGGTCACTTACATAACCATATTATTTTTAATACTACTAATGAAGTAACTTTGAAAAAGTTTCGATGGCAAAAAGGAACCAAAAAGAGTTTGGAACATATTTCAGATAAATATGCTGAGCTTTATGGTGCAAAAGTTTTAGAACCAAGGCTTAGAAATTCCCACACAGAATATGCTGCCTGGAGACGAAAAAATAATTATCGTTTTGAAATTAAAGAGCGGTTGAATTTTTTGTTAAAGCATTCGTTAGATATGAATGACTTTTTACAAAAAGCAAAAGCCTTAAATTTGCAAATTGATACAAGTGGTAAGTACGTTAAATATATGTTGATGGATCAACCACAAGAGCGTTTTGTTCGTGATCGTACGTTGTCAAAAAAAGGAAAGTTTTCACTTGAAAAAATCAAAGAACAAATTGCAACAAACGAAGTTGTTTATGATTTACACGTCATAAAAGAAAAATATGATGAAGAACAGGAAAGTAAACAAGATGATTTTGAATTGCAAGTTATAATTGAGCCTTGGCAAGTGCAGCAACTTACTAGTCAATCTATTTATGTTCCTATAACTTTTGGATTAGACAGAAAAGGTACAGTTTCTATTCCTGCAAGAATGCTTGACCAAAATGAAGATGGAACGTTTACAGCATTTGTTAAAAAGAATGATTTCTTTTACTTTTTGAATGCTGACCATTCTGAACAAAATCGTTTTATTAACGGAACGACTTTAATCAAGCAACTATCTGCTCAAAATGGTGAAATGATTTTGACTAAAAACAAAAATATTACAAATTTAGATAGATTAGTTGATGAATTTAACTTTTTGGCAATTAACAAAGTTACCAATTCAAAACAATTTGAAGAATTACAAAATCAATTTTTGGAACAATTGGATGAAACTGATAAGACTTTAGAGTTCTTGGATGAAAAGATGACTTATCTTAATAAACTTATGGGTGCTTTATCAGATTATCAAAATAATATCGTTCCTTCAGAAGTAAGTCTTGAACTTCTTGAAAAAGGTAAAATTGATAAGAATACAAAACTAGAAGATTTGCAAAAAGAGATTAAAGAACTTCAGATTGAACGTGATACACTCAAAAAGCACAGAGATAAAATTGTAAAAGATTATGACTTTGCAAAAGAGATGAAAGAAGAGCATGAGGAAATAGCACATAAAAATAGTAAAAAATTATGATGCTTACTTCAGGAAAAAGGTTATAATATATAAATATGAAAAACAAAAAACTTATTATACTTGTAAGTGTTATCTTAGTTGTTATTGTTCCTATCTTTATCAACCTTTCCTTTAAAGTGTATTTAGCTCCACTATTTACTGCTGAGTGGGGAGCAGGTGACTTACTTTCTTATTATGGTTCATTGTTAGGTGGTATTATTACCTTGGTTGGTGTTGTTATGACACTGAATTATCAGACTAAACAATCTGAGAGGGATGACTCAATAAAATACAAACCAATTTTAAAAGTTGCTTCAGTTGAGAATACTTATCCTGAATTTATTTGTAAACGTGAAGTTGTTGTTCGTTTTCCATTAATATCCTTTAAAAATGATATTTATAGTGAAGTTAAAAAACAACTTTTTGAAAAGCAAATGAAGTATAAAACTTCTTTTCATGTACTTTTAGAAAATAAAGGAAGAGGGGAAGCAGTTGATGTTTCATTGGATAATGTAAAACTCGAAGAAGTTAGCTGGGATGATGATAGTAATCTTTATATTGCATCAAGTATGCCATTATCTATGGGGGATATCTTGGTTGGTGAAAAAGCAGATATACTTATCACCCTTCCTAATTATTTATTTTTAAAATCCGAAAATGCTGGTCAAAACCATATTAGGATAATACTAGAGTTATCATATAATGATATGTTTCGAAGGGATAAAAAAGAATTGGGGATTTTGTTAGATTTCAAAATTGTTAAAATTGCATCAGAAATTCCTCCATATCTTTATAAAGATGGATTCTCATATTGTTCTGTTCGAATTGGTTTTGACCATATGTTACAGCTGTAATTAGTATAATTTAGTATAGCCCAAAATATATTATGATATACAAGTGCTATAATTTTAGGACAATTAAGTATACCTTATTGTCCTTTTTGTTTTACCTTGGTTTTAAAGGATTTTCAGGAAGGACAATAGAGTTAGGCAAAACAAAGGAGAAAAAATGGCGAAAATCGGTTATGCAAGGGTCAGTTCAGCTGACCAAAATTTAGATAGGCAGTTAAAACAATTAAATAACGTTGAAAAGATTTTTAAAGAGTCTGTCAGTGGAGCAAGTAGAGAGCGTCCTCAGTTGATTGCAATGCTTGATTATATTCGTGATGGTGATATAGTCGTTGTAACTGAATTGGAGCGACTAGGAAGAAATAACAAAGAATTAACCGAAGTTATGGATGAGATAAAATTAAAAGGTGCAACCTTGGAAGTTCTTAATCTCCCCACCCTTAGAGGGATTGAAGATGATAATCTAAGACGTCTATTAAATAATTTGATATTGGAATTATATAAGTACCAGGCGCAAGCTGAAAGAGAACGTATTAAAGAGCGTCAGGCACAAGGAATTGCCATTGCAAAAGCCCAGGGTAAATATAAGGGACGTAGGGCACTGTTTTCAGCTGATGACAGCAGATTGCAGCATGCTTTTGGCTTGTTTCTTTCTGGAAAATCAGATGGCTTTGATTGATCGCACGCGCAATTTGATTAATGTTATTTCCAATCCGTCTCAATTCAAAAACTAACTGGTCATAAGTATCCGTGTTAATCGTGACAAATGACATATTGGGATTCAGCAACACTTTTCTGGCATAGACTGAGAAATTTTGACAGTGACTCTTAGCAATCCGTTCATTCAATTGGTGTAATTCCGAATCAGTTAGAAATACTTTTTTGAGATTGGTACGATAGCGATAAATCATTACACCCTCCTATCTCATGTATTTTTCACGAAACCCACGACTGAGTGGCTGTACTTTATTGACTTCCGCAATCAATTCTTGAACACAGGTCAATAAGATGGATACATGCTCTTGAGTAACCTGATGATTTTCTCTTGCGACAACTAGAACTTCATGCACATCTCGACTAATCTGTTCTAACTTTTGAGACTTCCAAAGGGAGAACCAACTTTCAAAAATTATATCCTGATAATTCTTTTTCAATAAATTTTGACGAAGAAATTCTGAGAAACTATCCACTTTTTGTTCCCTCATCATTTCTTTTATCTGTTTTTCTTCTTGTCTCGTGATTCTAAATTGCTTTCGGATTAACTTAATTTCTTGTCCCATCCTACTATCCTTTCAACATGATACTTGTCTGACAGTGTCAGGCTGCCTCACATTGTCAGTACGCTTCCTAAAGACTTCACTCTCTTCTTGTTCGGTCTTTGCGAGCTCAGGCATTGTGGTCACAATACCCAAAAAATCATATCGCCAGCCAACCAAAACCTTCCAGTTTTGACAGCCAACGATAAGATAACTTGGTGGCTTCGCCCCCAAACCCCCAGTAGAAAATCAAACTTTGATTTTCTTAGAAATGATATTAGGATAACAAGGATGATTTGGAAAAGTTATCACAAAAATTGGTATAATGTTAGTATAAAAACTTACTAAATTTCTGATTATCTTTTCATAAGTTGGTAAATGCCGATATAT